>JAAUXT010076367.1_pt1 | contig 26538 bp, 43 predicted proteins | sample 7278171 | NCBI WGS metagenome assembly JAAUXT01 (sample SAMN14350112, study PRJNA611818) | marine sediment metagenome | isolation source: surface marine sediment (1.8m) | place: French Polynesia: Moorea | collected 2018-08
AACCACCACTCACCAGATGTCACCACTGAGAGGTCAATAAATACAGAGGTTCCCGCCCTCGGGGACAGTCTCTCCTGAGATACCAACCAGTGTGTTTGTGATATCACTACAGTAGGCACGATTTGGCTCAAAAATACTCTTTCTTCGCATTTTGTCTCGCTGGTTGCCCTGTTGAAGAGAGTAGTACAACAGACGTGCGGTAGACTCCACCGGACATCCTCGGCGCTCGTCTGGTCACAGGTCTCGTTGAACTAAAAAGACAAAACCAACGCTTGAGTGTAGTGATACATCACAAACGATCAGTTGGGTATCTCAGAAGAGACTGTCTTCTTGAGGTGGGAATCTCCCTATTTATTGAAACATATTATGCCATCTGGTGGTGGTTCTTGACAATTCAGGTCAGGTATCACAGCACCACACTCCTCCCCCACCAAAGGGTACTGGCCTTGGAGGCCATTTTAATATCAACAATATTTTACAAAAATCATCTGCATACAGAGATTAGCCATTGGATGCATATTTCTCTCAAATATTAAGTGAATATTCTGGCTCACATGATCTCTTTGAAAATGGATGTGTTGGAGCTTGAAGCCTTCTTGTGTCTCAAGCAAAGTATTCTCCATTTGATCATCCTTGAAGCAGACAGGTGGGGGTTGAGCCTGATCAATTGAGCGAGTGATGAATACAGTGATGAATCATTTCAATGGTGGGGCACCACTGGCAAACCACTGCTTCAACAGCCTTGTCACCTGGCTGGCCTAAAGTGTTCTGGACTCAAGACAGTAAGGTGAGTTTTTGGTGGTCCTCACAGCCCTGGTCGCACCACAGAGTCTGGATCTGCTCGCAGAGCTCGACATCACGTCCACTTTGAAATTCGAGCGAGTTGGAATGCAGGTGGAGATCCGAATGGCCCATTGACTCCCATGGCACTTTTGCCAGCGGTAAGACGCCGGCTGGACTGTCCGCACGGGGGGTGGGGGGACGGAACCAACGCGCCAATCCTGGACAAATCTGGGGCTGGGGGCCGCTCGTGCTGGGTTTTATCAGTCTGCCGTTTGTGTACCTTTATCGACCGCGCACACAATCAGCAAAACACTTGGAGCGCTGCGCACAGTTTGCCCATTGTATGCTGATAAAGGCCTCGCATCACACGACCGAATCGCTGTCACAATTGCGTCGTTCGTCCTGAATGTCCTGTGGCGTCATTCAGACATCTCCGAGTGCATGTCATCAAAAGGTGAAGGCTGTTTCGGAGGAGGAAAAAATGTTGAACATTTCTATTGGCTGAGTGAGACACACCCCTGTGAAGCGTTCACAGTCAAATGGAAGCCCCGTGGACAGGAGAGAACTGGAACGCTTGGCTGCTCATGCGGTGGTGCCTTGAGTTGTGTGATATCCCTGAAGCCATGAATGCAACATTGTGGCAATGTTTGAGCAGCATGAACTTCAAAGACCTCTGCGTTCTCTCAACATCACATCAAACCACAGATTGTCTTGTTTCGCAGGCACACTTGGCCAAGATGCGTGTGGCGATCATCGGACAGTCGCAGTTCGCGGGGGAGGTGTACAAGCTGCTGCAGAAGGACGGGCACCAGATCGCTGGCGTCTTCACCATCCCCGACGTGAACGGGCGCGCAGACCCGCTCGGTGAGTGAGCTCGACACCGACACCGCTGCGCACAGAGCGACACAGTTCAAGTTTCCCTATGTGCTTGTGTCACTGGTGGGGCGAAATGCAAGACGTCGGTGTCGCGGTTCTCTCTGGGGTTTCACTGTGGGTACCAAGTGCAGTCAATCGGAATCTGACTGGGTTTTGTGGCGGGAGGTTTGTGTGTTGTGATTCATGGAGTCTTCGTGTGTTTGACTCGTTGTTTCTTTCCGTGTTAGAAAATCACTGTGTGAGAGTCAAGTCAAGTGCAGCTTGTGTGCGTGCGTGTGTGTTTGAAATCGCCATTTGATAGAGAAGTGGAAGGCGGAGGTACATTTCTCCGAATGAGGGTGACAGCATTTCGTCGGGTGGTTGTTCACGCTGCAATTGACGATCTGCACGCGGTGCCAATTTCCGTCATCGCCGTTTCTTCCCGCAGCGCAACTCGCGGAGGCGGACGGAACTCCCGTCTTCAAGTTCAAGCGCTGGAGGGTCAAGGGCCAGATCATCCCAGAAGTGTTCGAGCAGTACAAACAGGTCAGGCGCGCACAACCAGCCACAACTCTCTGATGAACGACTCACAAACGAAGCGACCTTGGTGTCCATGGCTTTGGTATCGATGATGTTTGCACTGACGCGAGTCTCGTCCTGAGCTGAACTTGTCGCCTCTTGTTTCGGCAGGTGGGGGCGGAGCTGAACGTGATGCCGTTCTGCTCGCAGTTCATCCCGATCGAGGTGGTGCGCCACCCGAAGCACGAGTCCATCTGCTACCACCCGAGCATCCTGCCCGTCCACAGGGGCGCCTCCGCCATCAACTGGTGCGCGCGTGCGTGTGTGTGCACCATTTGTGTACACGTGTGTGTGTGTGTATGTATGTGTGTGTTTGCCCGCGATTACTACACGAGCATTTTGAACAGAGGCATTTGTCGCGTCTGACGGAGCTACGACGCACCTTGTCACTGCTTCTGACGCGTCCAACTTGAAAAGCAGTTGCATTGTAACCAGCTTGCATCTGCTCGGCTATCCACAGGACCCTGATCCACGGGGACCGGAAGGCCGGCTTCAGCATCTTCTGGGCGGACGACGGGCTCGACACGGGGCCCATCCTGCTGCAGCGAACCACGTACGTGGACCGGGACGAGACGGTCGACTCCATCTACAACAGGTTCATGTACCCGGAGGGCATCAAGGCCATGGTGAGGGCGAGCACACACGCGAATATACACCTTCACTCACTCACTCACTCACTCACTCACTCACTCACTTCATGCACAACCGAAGAATGTTGGTTCAAAATTGTCACTTTGATCAACAAACTTCGAATCGTTGCAGCTGGTGTCGAACATCCAGGCTCTGAATTCTGCGAAGGGTTCAGTGCTTGATTGACAACTCGTGCCTTCCTGGCACGCGTGGTGATTGCTGGACGTGATGATTGACTGATTGATGTGTCAGGGCGAGGCGGTGCAGCTCGTCGCGGACGGTGTCGCGCCGAAGCTGCAGCAGCCGGCGGAGGGTGCCACGTACGAGCCGATCGCCAAGAAGGACATCGCCAAGGTGATGCGCAGCCCGACATCCGGTGCTGTCAAGTCAGGGCTCCGGTCTGACAACTCCACATCTTGAGATATTCGCCAGTTTGATCCGAACTAAAGTTTGAAACGCCACGACCTTCTTCAGACAGTGAAGTTTGCTGTTGTGTTCCCGGCTGCAGATCGACTGGAACCAGCCGGGCCAGGCCATCCACAACTTCGTGCGCGGGATGGACAAGGTGCCGGGGGCGTGGACGGAGATCGACGGACAGGTGCGGATGTTTGAGCCAAGGGCGGGTTCGTCTGTCAAGCACAAGTTGCCGTTTTGACTTGCACCAAATCCAACGTGACAGCAGCTGTAGAGTTTGGTTCAATTCGGGTTGTTACTACCAAACAACGAGACCGTTCCACTCAAGTATTGTGTTGGTTGTTCAGGCGGTGACGCTGTTCGGGTCGAGCATGTGGCCGGCGCCGGTCCGCGGCACCAAGGTGAAGGTCGACGGGATGAGCCAGGACGCCGTCGTCCATGACTACGGGATGCTCTTCTATGGCAACGACGGCAAATCCGTGAGTTCCACTCAGAACCGTCCTCCACAGCAAAAGATGCTGCAGGCCAGCAAAACTGGCGTCTCAGCAAATTGTGTTCGCAGCGCTGTGTCTGACCTATTCCTGTCGTGCCTCGTCCTGCGTGCACTCAGCTCCACTTTGGTGTCCGTAATTTTGCGCGCGGCTTGCCGCTGTAAAGCCTTCTGGTTGTTGCGCAGTTCAACGTGAAGCAGTTGGCGCTCGCGGACGGGAAGATGATCGGCGCCGAGAAGTTCGGGCAGGAGGAGGAGGAGGTGAAGGTCGAGCTCACCCCGGAGGAGGACAAGATGGCGCACAGCATCAAGGTGCGTGTGTGGGCCGGAGGTGTGCGTGCAGTAGCAGGAGTGCATGAGCTGATCGGTGCGCATGAGATAGTGAATGTGAGAACATCCAGGATTTATTCAGCAGCCACTTTGTTGAGGGTTCCACGCTTGTGCAGCCTGAATTTTGATGTTTGTCCTGTGCACATTGCAGGAGATCTGGGGCGCCATCTTGAGTCTGGACCCGGCGAACATCGACGGAGAGACCGATTTCTTCAAGGCGGGCGCCGGCTCCATGCAGGTCACCAGGTCAGGCCTCGCGACGCATTGCGAGTGTGTGTGTGTGTGTGTGTGTGTGTGTGTGTGCGTGTTAGCACATCGTGCTCGCCTGAGAAGAACATGTCAGAGCAGTGCCCCAGCGCCCTGTCTCATGCCGTTGCTGTTCTCGTCTCAGATTGGTGGAGGAGGTGAAGGAGAAATGCGGCGGCGTCGCGCTCACCAACGAGGACGTCTACATGGCGACGACGTACAAGGACTTCGTCACCATCACGGTGCTCAAGAGCCGCGGCGTCTCCCTCAAGAAGCCCTTCACCTACGACGCCGTCAGTTGCCTTGACAACCTTCATCCTGCGATCCGTACAGATTGTTCAGTTTCTGCGTGGTGCGCTCTCACAGTTGTCGATTGATCGATTCGAATCTTTCAGATCGAGCTGCGCGCGAACAACATGGACCTGCGCTTCCCGCACCAACTCTTCATCAACAACCGATTCATCGACGCTTCGAACGGAGCGACGTTTGACACCATCAACCCGACCGACGAAACGGTCAGTGCACTCCACGGCGAGAACGCCTTCGTTCACAGCCAGCGACCACTTCAACTCAGAGTGCCCGCGACGATCATCGAATAGCTGTTCATTCGTCGATTGGGGTTTGCCAGAGTTCAAATCACTGAAGCCAATCCGTTTGCACCTGTAAAATACGCTGATTTTTCTCAGCCGCGAAGCGCGCTGATACTGGTTTCGTCGCGTATTTTTGTGTACGAAAGCAACTCAACTTGTAACCACCACCACCACCCCCCGGCCCTGAAAACGAACTTTATCAGGCAAATAAACCTGAGGACAAAAAGGTCAAATTCACCTGCTGCTTTTGAAATGAGCAGAGGAATGGTCCAACAAGGGGTTGAAATCAAGTGATATTGGTGCCAATATTGGTAATATCGTTGCTTTGGCCCACCCCAAAAGAAATGAACTCAGTGAAGTTGCTTTACCCAGCAAATAAACAAATAAACTGAGCAAAAAAAAGGTGATTGGTTTCACCAAACCAAAGATTATTGCAGGCTGGAGATCAGGATGGCACGCGGCTGATTTTGTACTTTACAGTCTGGTTACGGTTTGTCTTGGTGGGGCGCTTTGTATAGCGTACGGAACACCGGTCTTGGGTTTTGGTTGCAGGCGATCTGTAAGGTGTCGAAGGGGACGCCGGACGACGTGGACTACGCCGTCGCCTGCGCCAAGGTGAGACGCCGCCGCGACGCTCGATTCGATCTGTTTCTGACGCGTGAGAAATTCCGCCAACAACCTTCTCCAACACGATTGTCTCTTGTTTCGCTTTCGCTTCTCTGGGAGTGCAGTGAGTACGGACTGACTTGGCTTCACGACACGTTGTTGTCGTTGTTCGCTCGAAAATGCACAAACGCACAGTGACACGTAGGTCGCACCGGTTGTTTGATAGCGAGAAACTGGAGCACAAACCCTTTTCTGTTGTCCTCGACACGGATCTGTTTGTCTCGTTCGTGTGTTGGTTGCTGCAGAGTGGAGTCCATCGGTGATGATGGTGTCTTGACGTCGAATTTGGTGGCTTTTATGCACGGTCAAAGAATGCAGACACATCACAAATGGATACAGGCGATTTCGCTGGTCCGCGTCGGGGCCGCTCAACACGTGGTGAAAAATCAGCTTCGCTGATGTGATGTGATTCAGATCTGGGTTCGTCCGTTGCGTCCGACTTGACGATGCGGTGCCCTGCTGTGATGCAGGGTCGCACGCATTTTGTGTGAAACCCACTGGACCCAACCCTTGGTTCACAACGTACCAGTGAACAACGCGTGACGTCAGTCTGCTCGCGCTTCCGTCCCCAGCGCGCGCTGCACGAGGGCGAGTGGGGGCGCATGAACGCGCGGGACCGCGGCGCGCTCATGTACCGACTCACCGACGAGATGGACGCGGCGCGCGAGGAGCTGGCGACGCTCGAGACGCTCGACTCCGGCGCCGTGTACACGCTCGCGCTCAAGACGCACATCGGCATGTCCATAGACACGTTCCGCTACTTCGCCGGGTGGTGCGACAAGATCCACGTGAGTTGGTGTTTTGTGCGTGAAAGGGCGGGGGGGCTTTCTGGCGCGTAACAACTCAAGGCAACGGCTCCCATAAATACTGGGGAGGGGCGGGACGGACAAAGTACGTTACTGCCCACGCAAATTTTCAAGATGTTCATTTGCTTGCGTCCAAACGTTTCTTTTGCGCCCAGTGCTTGGCGAACCTGACAACAACCCTTTTGGCCGCCAAACGGGAGTGCCTAAACCGGCAGATTTTCTTGTTTCCACGACAAAGCTGACCGCCAAGAAGAGTTGTGCTTGTTTCTTGATTGGCAGGGTAAAACGATCCCGATCAACCACGCGCGACCCAACTTCAACCTGACCTACACGAAGCGGGAACCAGTCGGGTGAGACGCCTCCTCTGCTCCGCTCTGGTCAGCCCAACAGACCGGAAACAGGGCCGCGTGATCGCGATTTTTCCTTCTGTCAACATCTCTCAAAGGGAAAGGGTGAGGTGACGGCAAAACGATTTGAGCAAACAATGGCATCTTTCGTCTCCCCTTTGCGTCTCTGCAAGGGGAAGGGGAACCGGATGCCTGCTGAGAAATGTCGAAAAATAAAGAGCGCAAGGGATGGGGAACTACCTGCCCATCCCCTTCCGGAAGTAACCTCGAAGAAAACATGTCTGGGTGCTGACAGGTGTGAAGTGACGTGTGTGTGACGCAGGGTGTGCGGGATCGTGACGCCGTGGAACTACCCGCTCATGATGCTGGCGTGGAAGATGGCGTCCTGCCTCGCCGCCGGCAACACGGTGGTGCTGAAGCCGGCGCAGGTGACGCCGCTGACGTCGCTCAAGTTCGCCGAGCTGGCGGTGAAGGCCGGGTTCCCGGAGGGCGTCATCAACATCCTGCCGGGCTCAGGTGCGAGGGACGGCGCGGGAAGGTTCCAGGGGCCTGGTGGGTGGGGTGCGGTGGGGAGTCGGTGCGTGTGTGTGGCAGGGTCCGTGCAGTGGGTAGAATTCGACGTCAACTCCCGAGGGTGTTTGCACAGGGTGGGGGTTGTAGGGTGAGTAAGAGGGCATCTGAGCCAGCGTGGGTAGAATGGCGGATGTGTGGGTGGGTTGTGTCTTTGTACCACAAGTGCGTAATCTTGCATAAATTGCAAAACAAGCTTCCTCTCTTATTCCGGGGACAGGCCTGCACGAGACGTTGCAGCGCTCTGTTTGGGTTGAGAGGTACAGAAAACCACACTGCCAACATTGTGTGTTGGACTCGAGGCTAATCCAAACAAAATCACCCAGTGTGACAAAAACTGACGCTCAGCTTCCACTTGCTGATCATGCCTCGGTCGCTGGTCCGGCAGCAAATTTGCAGGTCACCGGACACTTGGCATGAACGACACGTTGTTCAGATTCAGTCACAGGCCCTAAAGTACCACTGAGGCTGTTCGTGCTGTTTCAGGCGCTGTGATTGGCCAGGCCATCTCGGAGCACCCGGACGTGCGAAAACTCGGCTTCACCGGGTCCACTCCCGTCGGGAAAACAATCATGGCTGCGTAAGTCAGCTTCTGGAAGTCGAAATGAGAATGTTGAAGCAGCTGCAGCACGGAATTGGTCCCGTAGAAACCCTTCGTCGACGTGGAATGCGTCGCAAGAAAACACGGGTGTTTGACGTACTGTTGTTACCATCAAGAACAAGCAAAGCATCCGTGCGTCAGCGAGCGTTCACTCGCACACCCGCTCCACGTGGTAAACACGTGCTCGTCACGTCGTTGCAGCTGCGCGAACAGCAACCTGAAGAAGGTCTCGCTGGAGCTGGGCGGCAAGTCTCCACTCATCATCTTCTCCGACTGCGACATGGACAAAGCCGTGCGCTACGTGAGTTGAACACGTTCCCTTCAGTCGCCACCGCGAGGAGACTTGCGTACGGAGTGTGGGAAGAACTTGGTGCGAAATGGGGGTTTGGGTCTCAATGATGAGCGCTGCTTCTGTCGGCAATCTACGGGGCCTCGTAGAACAAGTTTCAGACAAATTAGTGTGGAATTTTGTCAAGTGGGCGCAACTTTCGCTGGGGTCATTGTGTCGATTGCGCCGTTTGGCGTCACGTCGTGGCTCGTGTTGAACGTTGCGTGTCGCGCAGCGCGTAACGTGTCGCGTCGCGTGTTGCAGGGCCTGAGCTCGGTCTTCTTCAACAAAGGGGAGAACTGCATCGCGGCTGGGCGGCTCTTTGTCGAGGAGTCGATCCACGATGAGTACGTCCAGCGCGTGGTGAGTGCGACCCACGGCACTCAAGATTTGCGTGTGCAGCTGCCCTTGAACGTATCACCCTGCTTCTCTTCATCCCGTCAAGTGGGGTTGTTTGACGCGCGCGTCTCTTCGCAAGTTCCATTTCATTTCAAAGTTTGGCAGTTCAACGTGGTGTCAAGTCCAGCGTTTTCCTGTGGATTGTTGTGACGCGCGGGAACATTGCAGGTTGAGGAGGTGAAGAAGATGAAGATCGGGGACCCGATGGACCGCTCCACCGACCACGGGCCGCAGAACCACAAGTACGGTGCACCACAATTTTCTGATCGGAGCCTTCGGTCAATCCAAGGGAAGAAACCCCTCTTCGCTCCCCTCCCCCCACTCCTCGCCTGAAAGAAAAGTGGATGCCTGCTGCCATCCAGCACAACACACTGCATTTGTGAGAAAACTCTTGGAAGGTGAAATGGCCTCCGCAGCCCATCGTGGACCCTGGTGGAGCCTCGGCCTAATTCCGGATGCGTTTGCGCTGTCCTCTTGGCTGTGGCTTTTGCGGAACACTTCTGCCACATGTTGATGGCTACTTGTTTGTCGCAGGGCTCACCTGGACAGCCTCCTCGAGTACTGCAAGACTGGAGTGGAGCAGGGCGCCACGTTGGTGTACGGCGGCAAGCGCTGCGACCGAAAAGGTGCGTTGTTTTGAGGCCTAGACACCGGCATCTCACATTCTGCAACGTTTCACTTGGCGAGGAACCGGTGAGATAAAACACGGTGCATTTCGTGGTTCGAGCGTTTCAAGCTGGTTCAATCAAGTCAAACCGAACTGTGATTGGCTCAGGTTTCTTCCTGGAGCCGACCATCTTCTCGGACGTGGAGGACCACATGTTCATCGCGCAGGAGGAGTCCTTCGGTCCGGTCATGGTCATCTCCAAGTTCGCTCACGGGTCAGTAACAATCGTCTGCAAACCATGCCGTACACACATCTGTAAAATTCACATGTGCTCCCTGACGGTGTAACCCGAGTTGTTGAAAGAGTCAGGTGGGACAAGACCTGCAACATTTTGTCAGCATGACAAACTCGCCGCAACAAACGAATTGACTGCGTGTGTGGGTGTGCGCATGCGTGTTAGGTTTGGTTGTGAACCGGAAGTGTCTGATTTCAGAGACATCGAGGGCGTGCTGCGGAGCGCCAACGGGACCGAATACGGACTGGCGTCAGGTGAGGAGCCGCGCACGCGCACAGCTGTTCAAAATGGAGCCTCCGCCAAAAGCGTTTGATCCTTGGCTTTCTTCGGCACCTTCTGCTGCCTGAGCAAACCTTGTGTGGTGCCTTGCAGCGCATACCAATTTTTCTTTCGACTTCGTAACGGATCCAGGGGAAAACGGGGTGTCTGCACCTTCCGCCGAACTCGAAATTCGCCAGTTGAAGCTCCTCTGTGAACTCGGCAGTGGTGGCATTTTCCTGTTTGCGTCGCAGCGTCCGTGGACGTGAACAGTACGCAACGTGTGGTGATTCCTGTGTGATTGCTGCTGCAGGAGTGTTCACGAAGGACATCAGCAAAGCCATGTACGTGGCGGACCGGCTCGAGGCGGGCACCGTCTTCATCAACACGTACAACAAGACGGACGTGGCCGCGCCCTTCGGAGGCTTCAAGCAGTCGGGCTTCGGCAAGGACCTCGGTGAGTGGTGTGTGTGTGTGTGTGTGTGTGTGTGTGTGTGTGTGTGCGTGTGCATGTGTGTGTGTGTGTGGTGAAGTGGGGAGGGGGTGCCCGAGAAAGTCTGGGTTTGGGAAGGATCAGGGTTGAGGTGTGTTCTTGTGCTTCGATGGTTCGTGTAGCTCGGCTTCAGCTTGGGCTGCAGTGAATGCTCCGGAATGTGTCTGTGCGCCCCCCCCCCCGCGCCTGTGGTGGCAATGAAAAACACCGTGACAAGTTTGGACACAGCTTTTACTGATTGCGTCTCTGTATGTCCGTGCGTCTGTGTGCGTACACGCGTACATGATGAACCAACTGGAATGAGGGATACAGTGTGGACCGCCAGAGCCACGAGTGGCCAGCACACACCTCGCCATTTGGAAAGTGAAACAATGGCACGTTCAGACACTTCTGAACATTTCCTCTGAGGAAGAGACACCCCCCCCCCCCGTCACTCCCTGTTGGGAGTGTCTTCTTGACAGGTGCAGAAGCTTACTGCAATTTTTGGGTCTGGAAAATTTTCTCTTGGTCACTTTCAAAAATGTTCTGGACACTCTCCCAACAATCTCTGTTGAAAGACTACGTTTGGGATTTCTGAAAGAGACCTTGGGCAGCAGCACGAAAACACACAGATATTATCAAACCTATCAATTCCGAGGATCGCCGCGCGTGCACTCGCCTGTGCAGTGGCGTGGGTCACTGTGCACGGCTCTATCAGTGCCACACCCACTGGGTGATTGCTGCGACCCACGCTCCACGATGGCAAACGCTGAACGCGCCCATCGATGGGAGCCTCTCGCGTGGTGAAGAGCCTCGTTTGACGCGGTTTGTTTGAACTGGAGTCGAGTTTCTCGTAAAAAGAAAGGCGATCCGCGGAGAGCGCGCTGAGCGGAGCCGCTTCGAGAAAAAGAGCCGCTTCGGGTGATGGCGCGAGGCTGCAGCCGGATCGCGTTCCGCCAGAAATACCACCGGGCGCCGGGCGCTTTCGAGGTCCTCTCTCTGTGCTACTCACTTTGAAAAAAAGCGCCTTGCTCGTCCTCTATTTTTGCCACCGCTCATTGAAGCTGTGTGTGTCTGTGTGTTAACCGGGGAAAGTGTGTGTGCTGTGCGTGTGTGGATCGGTGCTTGGGTTGGTTGACCTTCATTGACGTCAGCACGCGCTCTGATTTGCAGGTCAAGAAGCTCTGGACGAGTACCTGAAGACCAAGGCCGTGACTGTCGAGTACTGAGTGACGGCTTCTCGGCGATCTCCCAACACTGTGGATCACAACGCCTCACAACGTGTCTCCGTGTCCGGTGAAGCTCGCTGTGTCCGGCGACCACTGCGCCCCACGTGTGTTCCTCGTCTTTGCCTGGTGCCAATGGGCAGCAGGTGCGAAACTGAACTGCGCGTGGGTACGGCCAAAGAAGCTGAATGGAAACAATTTCTCAGGCATTCGTTGCCGCAGTCGACTCTCTTCTGTGCCATGTGGCGGGGCCGCTGATGCACACTTTGGTCGAGGGCCAAGGATGCAGCTTTTGGGGACAATTCCAGCTTCAAACTGAATTTTTATGCGAAATTTAAACCTTTTGCTCTTTTGTTTGATGGTTAGATGACCGGAATCTGCATTCACCGTGTTGACGGTTTTTGCCCCACATGGGACGGGGTCATTTGAATCGTCTCCTCAAGAGGCACAGCAGAGCTTCGACTGTGGATCACCGTTCCGCGTGCGGACATCGGGTAGTCACGTGTGGCACTGTTTCCCCTGCCTCGTCACGTGTGCACTTGTTTTGAACCCGGACCGAAACCACTTTTAGTTTGAGCGAATTTTCTGTGGAAAAGGAGTGGCTGTGGTTTTGTATGGCGCACAAAGGAACGCCGTTTTTAGGGAGTGGTCTATTCGGACCTTTTCGGAAATTTTGAAACAAAACGATGATGGACTTGACAACCTGATTTTGATGCTTGAAACACATTCAGGGGTGGATCTGCTTTGATCTGTTCCGATTGTTGCTGCTATACACATTTTATGTTCATTTCGAAGCTGGATCAAAGGACTCGTTAAGTTTGGGTGAAGTTTGATGGCGGTCTCCGCTCGAGTATTACGCTTGTTCTCCAGGAGCGGTTTTCAGCCGGAAAGTATTGCCATTGGCCAAAGAAGTGAGGTATTCCTGTTGCCTGCGGTCGTGTTGTGCAGGGGCAGATCCACGATGCGGTGAGGGAACTGACACGAGTCTGGAGGCCCGTGACCAGTCCGCCTCTGTTGTGGACCAGAACGGTGTTGTTAACCACTGCGTCACAACATTGAGCCGTAGAAGTAAATGTTCAGAGTTTTGCGCAAAAATGAGCCGTCTACTGCTATTTTTTTGAGTTTTGAGCCGCACGCATTCACATATCACGGGCTGACAAGTTGACAAACCGGCGTGCCTTATTCGGAGTGTGCCCTGCGTTGCGTCCCTGTGCAGGTCAATGGGCGGTGCGCAGTTCAGTCGTCGCAACGCCCAGTTTGTCTTGACATGGACGCAACGCAGGACGCATCCAGTGTGCCGGCTACAGGGTGGGCATCGTCATATCGTGTGTTGTGCACAAAGGGAACCGATGGCACCGGGGCCTCCTTTGTTTTGGAGCACGAATATGTCCAAGTTGTGACACCATTTCAACCACAGTAGCACTTGAAAGGTCATGCTTGGTATCTTTGCCGACATTGCACAGAAACATTGCTTTTGTGTGTTTTCCCCGCGTTCTATTTTGCATTTTGTTGAAGCCAGATCAAAGTGCTTTTGGATGTTGTCCACAGAGCCGAGAGCATCCATTGCGTGAACAAAGTATTGTGGGTCCCCGCCTGTTGAGTCAATTGAACAACGTGCGAGAAGGGGACAAGTTCACACACACAGTACGTGACAACAGTATTTGAGATGTTTGTGGGCAAAAGGTGCGGTTCAAAGCGCAAGTTGTCGGAGACCGGCGGGAACGGGGCTGGTCGGTCGGGGGGTCGGACCTCGTGGTGGGGAGGGGCAGATACTCCAGCTGTGGACGAGAACACAAACCTGGGAACGCTGGGAGATGATTGAAGTTTTTTGGAGTCAGGGTCGTTGGTGTCCGTCCCTCTGGATCCTGTCGTGATTGTGCATAACGTGCAGCATTGTTTTCGCGAACAGGATGTCTACGTATGTTTGTGACATTTCACCCGTTTTTCATCACTGTAAATATCGTCCAGTATTCTTGCGAACAGGTTGTACATTTTGCGTGCACCCTGTGGTTGCGGTTTGTATAAACACATGAGGTTTCAAAAAAATGTCTTGCAAAACTCGCCCAATGTTCAGTTTTCTTTCGGATATCAAGTGTGTGTGTGTGTGTGTGTGTGTGTGTGTGTGTGTGTGTGTGTGTGTGTGTGTGCTTGCTGGAAGAGGCGAGGCTGTCACAAACTTGCCGAACTGAATTTTTGGCACACGAAAGAAGGAAAGCCATTGTGGAGGCAGCGCCCCTTTGCTTGTTGAGGGGTGCCGCACAGCGCATCCAGACGAACCCGGCGTACAGTCTGCGCCCTCGGTAAGATTGACATCTGCGGTTTTCTTCCTCGGCGGTGCCAGGAAGTGGAGCGAAGCTCATCTCGACCTCGGCTCAAAATTCCGTGTTGAAAGTGTTTGTTCTCGACTGAAGGCAACGTTCCGAGTGCTTGTCAATGGTGACACCGGCTCGGTGCAACAGGGACTGGGCAGCAGTGACCGGGCAGCAGTGACCGGGCAGCAGTGACCGGGCAGCGGCGACCGCTTGTGCCGCCTCGACGCCGTTCGTCGCTCGGACCGGGCGGGCGGGACGCTCGGCTGATTCTGTAATTATAGAATCCGACAAGGCAAAGCGCGCATTAAAAATTGAGCACATCACATGTCGTGTTGATCCCCTGCCGAGCGCGGTGAGGCTCGGTTCACATCAGGTGCGCTGCGCTCTTTTGGTGCCCTGAGGTGATAGCGCCGTGCGAACAGACGTCAGACGTGCCGTGGTCTCCGTTGCTTGACCGGATTCACGTTGGACGCCGCCTGGACGCGCCCCTGCACAGGTCGACTTGGTGACGGTGACTTGCACAGGGACGCCACGCAACGAACTTGCGGAGGGAGGGAGAACTGTGTGTGACGGCACTTGAGTCGCTCTGAAGCCGCGTGTGCTCTTGAATACGGCGGGAACGTGATCAAAACAGATCCTGAACCCGCCGAAGCAACAAAGCAAAACATGCTGCCTGCAGTTTTGGTGCAATCCACGTGGATCAATCAGTGTGCGTGTGTGTGTGAGCTCCTGCACATCCAATACCCTGACGTGATGAAGCGAAATGCCAGGGGAAAAGAAAATGCACGTGCACGGTGCCAGAGTCCAGGTGACCTGGTCTGTACGGGACTTCCTTCCCAGGGTGACGACTCGAGCTCGTCCCGAGCCGTGTTGTCTTGTGCGGCAGCTGGCTACACACCGCAAATCGCCTGCAAGGTCGACCCCTGCAGCCTGGGCAGCCGGGGCGACTAGTCGGCTCAGAGCGCCGCATTCCGTCAGTGGATCATCCCATTTCTGTCGCTCGTGCAGCGTCAAATGGGCCACAGAAAATCCAAGGACAGTCGAAGAAAGGCAACGACCTGTTTGGGACGACGCTTCGAGATCCGGGCCCTGGGTCCAGGTGGTTTCGTTTTGTCGTCCACAGTCCGCGCTTACACGCGAGTCGATGCTCTGACTTCTGAAAGCCGCTTACGGTCCAGCAGAGTCTGAAACAGTCTGTGCCCGGGACGACAACCCTGGAGCAAAGTCACAGGTCCTTGTTCGGGTCGGGTTCACATCGTGCGCTTCTTTACCCCACGTCCTCGCCGTTCTGATATTTTTTTCGTCGTCGCTTCCGCCGACACGCCACATGACGCAAACAGACAGACGCCGGTGAACTCTCACCGTCTCAGCGCGTTCACTTGGACTGACGGAGCGCACGTCGCACGTGGCGTGAACCGCCCCGCGTCCTCAGGTTTTTAATTAGCAGGAGCTGGAGCTGCGGCTGCCCGTGCAGTCGCTGTACGCGCTGCAGCTCCCGGCGCCGCGCGGACCTGCAGTCACGGGGAGGGAGAGACCCGCGGAAGCTGCACACTCCTCGCTCGCTCGCCGCGACTACGGAGGCATCTCACTGCGGCCGCAGAAGGAGCAGGAAGTCGCGTCCTGCAGCGCCGAGTCCGGACCGCGCACCTGCGCCGACCAGCTGTCTCCGACCGAACCAGTCGCGAAGTTGCTTTTCCTTGTTCACTGGGATTTGGCCAAAAGTGCGCCAAGGACCTCTTCCGAATTCCACCGTACACGCGTGCTGAAAATCGCTGTACGGTCCTGTACGTGTTTCTGGCTGGGCACCTGAGCTGCAGAGCAAAGATCACTGCGCGATGAAGGGTGAGCGGCCGGAGTGACGGATTCCTTCACGTGGAAAGGTCACGTGGCCTGGAGCCGGAGGTTCCTCCTCAGATCGGAGACGAATCGGGACGCGCCGCGGGGAGAGACCGGAGCCGAGGAACCGCGCCGCGCCCCGGGCGACGTGAACCGGGATACGAGCATTTGTGCTCTGGATGAAGAAACACGGAAAGGGAATGTAGGTGAAAGCGACGAACTGGCAGGAAATCCGAGGCCTTTTTGTGGTCTTCAAGACGCTTGAGCAGGAGCCGCTTGTGAGAACTTGTGTTGGAGACGACTTGGTCGCGTGGGACGTTCCTTTCGCAGACAGAGCGCAGACGTCTTTGAAATATTTACGGACTTGCCTTGTTTCCGAGAGAAGACTGACTCAATTACCAACTTCGATTCCTCTTGCGGGTTTATTAAATTACGGACTTTTCTTCCTCTCTTGTGCAGACTCGCAATGGAATCATTCCCAGACGGAAATTAACGAGGAAACCAACCAAATTGTTTTCATTGTGCAGCGGGGGACACAATTCGACCATTGTGGGAAATCACAAAGCGATTCGGAGAATAAATTCACTTTTATGCTGAAAGGAAGTTGTAAGAACTGACAGCTGAGGCAGGTAGCGTCTCATCTCAGAAGTCACTCGGCAGCTGCACACAGTGACGGAATTCCACGCTGACTGTCACTTGATGCAAACCCTTTAATCTTGCTAATTGACAACCATTTCCCAAATTGATCTTCGCAAAAAGAAAACAAGAACATGAAATTGCTTTTTTCTCGGAAAACATCGCGTCAAGCATTCGCAGCCCTCAAGCCGATTTTATTAATTGTATTTCATTAATTACGGGATCAAATACAAGAGGATTTTTGCGCGCAGTGAAGGAAGATTTCCCAGCAGGCTTCGGTTCCGCAAACACACGGCGCAATTGCATCAAACAAACGGACCTGCAGAGCGGACGGACTCGAGCCATATTGCGACGCGGGAGGCACACAGACGTTGATGGGATGAAGAGAGATCCCTCCATGTTTCTGCTTCGGAATTAACTTGTCAACGACTGTCGTTGTAGCGGAGTGTGGATTGAAGGACCAGGCTTCATCCTCCTGAAGGGAATAACGAACTGAACACGGACAGACCAGCAGCGCTCACGAGGAATTCATTCCGCGTACCGCGCAGTCAGTTGATTGACTGTCACCATGGACCCCCAAGGACGGTACAACCAGAACGGCGGTGGGAGCTTTTGGAGCGGGTACGGGTACGACCAGGGCGGTGGTGGCGCGGGGCAGCCTGCCCCCGCTGCGGGGAAGGGTGCAGGAGGCGCCGGGGGCGGCGTGCGCGGCGGCACGGGAGCCTCCGAGCCCCCGCTCCCCATGACTATCAGAAACCAACAGGTTTGCATTTCCCTTTTCTTCATCAGTGGCTTTCTCGCTCTTGTCACCTGCAAAAATGGTCTCAAACGGAGTCCGAATTCCGAAACGGGTCTGTCGACTCCGGACCAGCTGCGTTCACAGAGCGACGTACCGACTGAGGACGACGCTTTGAAGGATTCGTGAACACGCAGCGGAGTCCGGCCGCAGTCCCAGCAGCAGAGCGTTACACGCTGAACTCTGCACCAGAGTCACCCGCTCGTTCTGTTTCAGGTGCCGTCCAACCGGCCGCAGGAGGGCGGGACGGGCGTGGGTCCGCCCACCTCACTGGGCGGGGGCGGCGGCGGCGGCGGGGACCGCCCAGGGGGCGTCGGGGCGGGCGGCCTCACCCCCGCGGACGAGCCCGCCTCCTCCCTGCCCGGAAGTCTCAAGGTAAGGAAACCAGGCGCCTGAAGCCTGTGCACACGTACAAGGCGCTGCGTCGAGACAGTGCCCATAGACGTGGACGCTGTTGCAAAACGCCTTTGTGACGCTTCCCTGAGGTGTGAAAACCCTGTCAGATCTCACGACTCCTCGCGGTGAATCAAGGTTCTTTTCGTGCAACGAAAAAAACAGCAGTGGGTCTTGTCTGTAAAATTTTGAACTCATGCGTGCAGCCTGAAACGGGCAGAACAATGTGCTTCAGTCGAGATGGTGAACTTCCTGATTTGAAAGTGAAATCTCAGCGAAATCGGTTGACTTTCTGTCACGCAATTCGTGCAGGTTGTGACGAACACGATACGGAGCGGGAAACCAAGTCGGAATTCGTGCAGAATTCCCGAGGCCCCGAGCGTTTTGGTGCTTTTTCAGCATATTCGAGTGTCGCGTCTTTGTGTAACCTGCAGCGTCCTTGCAGCAGGACAGCAGCCTCGAGCGGTCCCTCTTCGGGCCGGTGCTCCAATGCCTTGCGAACAGATACGTAGACTGAGCCACACAGTTGTTATCTGAGGAAGCCAGATCTATACAGATTGTGGCAGCCGTGTTTATGCAAGCACTTGTTTGTGTGCCTTTGAAGGTGTGTGTGTATGTGTGTGTGTGTGACACGTTGCACCGGACGCAGCACGGGTCGATTTCTACTCCTCCCCAGTCTCCGGAAGCTGCCGAGCGCAGCGCTGCGGTCGTGAGCGTCGCGTCGGACCTCGTCGGGCAGAGCGACGTGCGACTTCTAATGGCCTTCCAGCGTACAACTTTGTGGAAGAGTAGATACGTGTGTGAACGTTTTGAAAGGTTGGCGTTCTGCTTTGACTCTGTCCTCAGTCAATCAGCTGCAAGTGAACGAACGCAAATCCAGCTCATTCGCGTGTGAAGCCTTCTGTGCGCTGCATGCGTCGTGCGTTGCGTCCTGCACACACGCATCAATGGGTGTTGTGTGAACTAAGTGCACGACACATAGAAACTGACACAAGGCTGACAAGTGAAAAACTGTATTTTGTGTCGCATAAATGTTTAGCTGGTGCCATCTACTTTGGTCTCTGCACAACGTTGATTTCTCCCGCGCTCCATAAAAATCAGTGTCTTTTCGGCTCTGACCACGTCAAACACGTTCTGCCAAAATAAATCCGAGAATCAGGCCAGGATGCGCATCGTGAATCTCGGGCCCTGGATGCGCGCGCAGAGCGGCACGTCCGCCGCAGCGACGCGCGAACCCGTCAAGGCGACGCCACCGTCCCAAGGCTGACGCGCGCACCTCAAACAGCGTTCCGTCTGCAGGTCGGGTTCACATCGGCTGCGTTGTGCGTTGTGCTGCGTCCAGAAGCGAACAAGTGCGCTGCCTCCCGAAGTCTGGACAGCGCCCACTGTGAAAGCGAGACGCACCCAGCGGCCCCGGGCCTCGAGCGCGCTTCCAGAAAAGGCCCCGTGCCGCCGCAGTCGGTGATCAATGCCTCCCGCACCGCGAGGTGAACAAGTCGCGATTGGAAGCGCATTTTTCTGCAGTTATCCGGGAATAGGACTCGAGAACCGGAGGCAGAATGGCTAATTATGGAGCCGGGAATTGTGAGAGTGCTGAGTCTATTGACACTTTCCATTAGGATATTGAATACGTACTCAGAAATATCGGGGGGAACTGCGTCTGGATAACGGCAATTCTGACAAGTCTGACGTGTTCTGACAACAAAGCTATTTCTTTTGATGTTGTAGTTTTTGCAAGGTGCGCAAATGACACGTGTAGGATTCCTTCTGTGCGGAGTGTACGGATGTGATTAAAGTCCCGTGCCCGGGTTTCATGGGAGGAAGTCATGTGGTCGCGTCCCATGTCTCTCCGGTCACTGACCCTCTCTCTTACTGCACGTTGTGCGCAAAGTTCTGCACATAGGAGGGATATAACGAGGATTGGGTCGTGATGTGTTTGTGTTTGTGAGGGGAGCAGCGGACGCAATAAACCTTTGCTGAAGGCAAACTTGATGGTTGTGTGAGGTTCTTGCGATGAAAAGCACCGTGAAGAAGTCATCTGACGTGTGCTGCCTTTGTTCACGTGTGCGATTGCGAGACAGGTTCAAAGTTCGCACACGATCTGAGTCACATTGGGACTGATCCAGCAATCCGATCTCCCAAATCTGTGTTGATCACTTCAACTGCGTAAATCTCGCCGGTTCTTTTCTGCACAAATCAAAGTGGAATCTGACGCGGGGGGAGTTCGTTCATTGACAGTACACCCATGCCTCGTACTTTGACGAAACGCGCCCCACATATGTCTGTCTGTCTGTCTGTCTGTCTGTCTGTCTGTCTGTCTGTCTGTCTGTCTGTCCCGTTCTCTAGCTCTTTTTGGCTCTTTCCGCGAAGATGCAGCGCCTGACCCTCTGCGCTCTCCCTGCAGGAGCAGCTGCGGCGGAACCTGAAGCCGACCATCGCCTACTGCTCCGTCTTCTGGATGTTCGGCATGTCGGTGGCGTTCCTCGGCCCGACGCTGCTCGACCTCGGCTGCCAGACGGCGTCCGACATGCAGCAGATCTCGTGGGTCTTCTTCGCGCAGCTGCTCTGCTCGCTCATCGGCTCCACGCTCGCCGGATTCATGTCCAAACGGTGAGTACGTCCTGTTTCTACGCGCGCTCAATCAGACACAGGTGTACCACGACCCCAGACCCGTTGCGTGTTGCGCAACAAGTTCGTGAACGCTCCGACCATTTCTGAGACTTCCTTTTGCTGGAGGAGGGACACCATTTTACGTCCTGCATCGTGGCCCCTCTGGAGTGCCGTTGAGGGCTACAACTTTCAGGTGACAGATGACTCGAGAGAAGCGCTCGAGAAGAGCAGTTCGTTGGTTCAACGCAAGACACAAACACGTGAAACAGGCCTGGGTAGCTGGTGGAGGAGGGATCGAAGACATCGCCAGCGGATTGTGTTCCGAGTTTTCCGAGTGATGAGGGTTGGTTGTGTTTGCTACAGCCATGCGGACAGGTGCCTCTCCCTCTGCGCTGATTCGACTCATCGCCGGCCGCGCTCAATGGGGCAGCGCCCTGACGGAGGGGAGGGGCCATTCTACCACTCTGCGATCTCTAAACATGTTGTACGAGCTTGCATTGTGGTAGAAATGGGTTCTCACCCCACAAAAACTTTTTTGTGTGAAGCACTGCACACTTGCTTCGATGTGGGCTGGCATAATCGGAGGGTCCATTCGATGTTGCGGACATTCACTGTGCCAAGGCCACGCAGCCTGAGCTGCGCAGCTGATCTCGTGATCATGATCAACCTCTGCGCCTGTGTGCAGGTACGAGCTCAGGCTGATCAACGGGCAGAGACAGGTCAAACTCACAGCAGTCGAGGAAGGTCATCTGTCCGTGCGAACCAACCTCAAAGGCAACGGCAGTGCCACGCTGCACATGTGCTCAAACTCAGACTGACATGTGTGCGCACAGTTCGCTCACAAAGCCATCACGAGATGTTTCATGTAACAACAACAACGATCGGGGATGAATCGAGCGCCGCCGCCGCCGCCGCATCTCGCTGACTGCGCCGCTGACATGATAATGGCAGAGCCGTCCATTAACGTGTTCGCTCATCCATTCACGCCGCGATCACTTAACTGCGATCCACTCCGCGGGATGCGCTGCGTCACACGACCCATCAAATTTATCTGTTTCACATGCACGAGGCAGATAGGTGCACGGGAACAGCCTGGCTCTGTGTGCCGTGGATACGTGCAGGCAAAACTCACCGCACACCGTCCAATGCCTCAATCCAAATGACCAAGCACACAAGCATTCAGAGGGCCGTGTGTCGGAACGTGCTTTGTCCAGGTGACTCGAGGTGGAACTGACGGACGCAACACGCGCATGAGTTCCCCGCCCCGAAGAGAAGTGACCTTGCGACATCAGTGTGTCAATTGGAGAAGCTGGGATCGTCTCACGAGGAACCTTGAGTTTCCGTCGACCGAATCTCCCAGGGATCTGGTCGTCAATCTTATGGATGCATGTTGATGAGAGGGAGAATTTGGTTCCTGAGAAAATGTGTCATGAAAGTACGGAAACCAAAAGACCCACACGCCCTTGGTCCCCACGTGGCAATTCAGCAAAACACCGCTCGCAAACTCCATTGTAGTTTTCTTTTCGTTCGCACGGCACTGCACAGCACAGTCGCAAAAGTATTATTTCCCTTTTGGCTCGAGGATTTGAAACAAAAAGGAAGCAGAGTTATTTCTGTGAATCTGTGTTCACGTGGTTGAATTTCAGTGCGAATCCATGTGGGTGCGGTCCGCGTGGCTGTGACCCGATTCCGACGCGAACACAACACACCCACAAAACACACAATGCTCTCTGACGCATCAAAGCCTTGATCTGATGCGTGGATGTGAATGGCAGCAATTTTTGAAAGGGATGATTGGAGAGAAAGCAGAAGCCATACACGGGACCAGCCTCAGAGCGCGGTCTGTTGCGCTACAATGGCGTGGTACTCCTGCAGGAATCACACAGTCGTCTCCGTCAACATTTGACGAGCCAGTTTGAAGAGAAGGTGCCACAATTCGAATGAAAGAGAAAGAAAGAAGAACAGAATCGCAACAAGTTGTCATTTTGTTCGAAACAGACGGATCTGGAAAGGACCAAGTCCGTATTGGTCAGGGTGGAGTGACCCTGATGGTCGGCACGCACGCTGATCCTCCAGACGAGACGTGAAGGGAGATCGCGTTGAATACTTCAAGTTTAATGAGTCCCTTCTGAAGACCGTGTGCACTCGATTGTTGATCATGAAAGTTTGATGGATCGTGCACGCGGCGCGGAGCGGAACGATTGTGTCACGTCGCCTCCGGGGCACGAGTCGCACAGTGGGGATCAATGAGCCACGGGGCCGAGGGAAAGGTTCGGCTCTCTCACACGACTCGCGCTGCTGAGGTGCAACCTCAGATTGGACCACAACGTCTGTGGCAACAACTCATCAACTCATTGTGTTTCTCACAGCATGCCGTGGTTCTGGTCCATCCTTTGTGCACTTCGGTGTCTGCAGCTAACCCAATCTCGAATGTGTGTGTGTGTGTGTGTGTGTGTGTGTGTGTGTGTCTCAAGGGCAGCGATACAAACCCAAATTGGACGGAGCCTCGTTGCGATGTTCACGGCATATTTCGAGCGGCTGTGTGACAGCGGTGTCCGGCTCCGGCCCGAGGTCCCCGCGAGTGAAGTCCGATCCACCCAGAGGAGGCCGGGCCCACAGAGCGGGGGCGGCTTTTCACTCAGCCACTTCTGCTTTGAAAACTGATAAAGCAGACGGGAACACTGAAGAAAGGCAGCAGCCCTGTGAGAACCAACCATCTCAGACTCGCCTTGTTGTCAGACGGAAAACACAACGTTGTCAAAGGACTTGGAGTCCCCACAGGACGCGGCTTGTCTTGTGTCCCAGAACTCACCAGAGGCGTTGCGTCGTCACTGACCAAAACCTTGAGCGGCAGAAGGCCGGAAAGGCTCACAGAACAACACTATGGCTGCTGTTGAAACTGAGGCCAGAGAATGATGCCCACGCTGGAACCTGCCTGATTTCGGCTCTCAGCTGAACCCAAAGCTGATTCACGATGAGGGAAGGCCTCGGTTTGTTCGATTAAAATTGTAAGTGAGACCCACCTGTTCATTTGGACTTTACAACCAACGCCCCCCTTCCCCTCACACAGCACGGAGTCTGTTCTCGTGACGAGCAGCGTGGATCCTCCTCACGTCGGGCGGGGCGCCCCGGCAGCGTCGGCTCTGAGGACGCATCTCTCGTACGTAGACTTGGACGCCACACACGACGTATCCTCTGTGACCGCGGCCTTAAGTGTTGATTCAGTGTTTCCAAAGTGAATTGAGCATTCCCGGAGAGCATCCACTGTGGATGTTTTCACAGCGCTTCGGCTGGATTCATTTTCTCCGGACCCTTTTGTGCAGAAATCCGGCGTTCAAAGCGCTCTTCTCTCAGAGCAGCCATTCGAGTGCGTGAATTGAAATTGGACGGTAATGGACTTGCCTCCCCGCGGTGGCCGTCTGTGTGGAATCTCTCACGGACCTCTGATTCAGAGCCGAGTCCCGAGCCCTTTGCACACAGCAGTGTTACAATCGCTTTTTGAGGGAAAAGGCGGCTGTTGCTTTGTCGCCATTGCAGCCATGATTGAACGTGAATTGGCCTCTGAGATAAAGTTGAAGGTTTACCCCACACACACACACACACACACACATTTTTGAAACAAAGAACCTTCGCTGAGAAATACTTTGGACAAACCATCAAGTTTGTGACACCTTCTGTGTGAAAACCGCGACCACTCAGCCATGTTGAGGTTTTCGCTTTTCACACTGATGGTGCCACCAGACTTCATCCGGTAAACCAGGTAAAGGCTCGCTGTTTTGTTCTTTCAGTTTGGAGGGTTCTCAATTTGGTCAGGGTACCTGGGGCATGCGCGAGTCTCACGAACTCTTTGACTTGCAAAACAAGTCCAAGGACCTCAGGATTGGGATTGGGGGTCGAATGAGTGTCTGAACTCATGTGTGACCCCCAACCCCAAGAAGAGTGTCGATGGAAACCTGCAAGAAACGAATTTCTGATGTGTCAGTTGTCGCTGAAAAGGTACACGAACACACAAATCATGTTTTCATCCTGACTTCAGTTTTGAAGAGTGAAGAGAAGCTCCTTATGGCGGTCAAATTGATTCCCGGAATCCGGCAATGAAACGTACGTGTCCCTTCCTGGATTCCTTCGCCAAACACAGCGCGGGCCTCTCCGCTACATGCTGCTGCGCGGATCATCAGAGCGATAATCGGGACCGAGTCGTGCTGATCCACAGATCAAAGAGATCAAAGAACCCTTCCGCTGGGAGGCTCCTCCTGTGGACTCGGGCTGGAGGGACCCGGACTTGGACTCGGCCTGGTAGGAGGGGCAACCTTCAGGTCTGCGATGCAAACGACCATGCCATGGGCAGGTCAATTGCAATGCATGGAGTGTGGTGCGGGGACCCAGGCCCCTGGATCTGCCACAGCGCTCCGTCTGACGATTTCGTGCATTTGAATGACAGACCGTGACACAGGACACGGAAGAGATAAAACGTACCTGCTGCTGCCCTGCATGGACACATTCTCACTGCAGACAGAAAATGATTAGTTTTTGCAAAGAAACAACATCTGCAGCACTGACAATGTTCCTTTGAGCTATTTATGGTCATGATCAGTCTGTATGGAGTTTGCCTTCTGGGTGGAGTGCAGCGTGACAGTGTGAACTCGATCGGCGGGAGATGCTCGTTTCACTGCTGCGCTCCCGGACTCACGGAGACGCTGTGAGAACAGCGCCGCCTCAGTTTGCATGCGTGCCGTGCCTCAATTGCCTTGATTGGTCAAGACAACCAAATTTCAAGAATGACCTTCGTTGCTGTTGTTCTGGTTTTGGTCATTTGTTCGACATTTCTGGCAACTGGGTCACGTTGGCGCAGTAAAGACTGATCAGTCAAAACTCAGGCGGATCGTGGTGTCGAGAATCGCAGCAGATCCGTCCTTCCCCCGCAAAAAAGAAGAACACCCTGTCCGTATATATCCAGTTGTGGCCAAGTTGACCGAGAATAGATTCAGCTTCTGAAATTTGCATTCACAAAGTGAGCCACACCTCGGATCAAAATCTACGTACAACGGATTCCATGATCAGAGTACAGGGCGCTGACCTTGGTCCACGTGTCCCCTGCATTTTGATGCAAAAGAAATGTTTGTGCCAAGTTGAAATGAAGTTGTCGGTGGAAAGCGAACAATTAGTCTTGGGCGCTTTGCGTTGAGTGGGCTGCGTTTTGACACAGCAGCCTGGAGATGTGACACAGAGATATGCAATGTTCCTGTAGTTGGTCCGTTGCTTGGCAACACTTTTAAAGCCTGTCTCTCTCAATTATCGCACAATTGTGATTGTCACAATAAACTGAAGCAGGGAATTGTGAGCGCACTTTGGCGCCATTGTCCGCGCGAAGCTGGATCTCAATGTGGCGTGCGGAACTCGCTCCACTGCACCGAGAGCGTCGAGAGATGCGCCCCGAATCCAGCTCCGGACTGTCTGTGTCCTCAACTGCGTCTTTGTGCAACAGACGCTGCCTCGAGTTGCGCCAAACACAAGGACGCTGTGCCGCAAAGCGCTTCCATTCAGAAAACAGCTTCAATTCCAACGTGATTCAGTTTTAATTTTAATTTTAATCTCCGAGCAATGATGAATCCCATCAAAACGGGGATTTCATTTCCCATTTTCTTTTTTCATTCCGTAAATTGCAATTTCAAATGTCACGACTCTCAATCAACATGGCCGCCCAGAGGTCGCTCCCTGCACCGGCTCTGCTGGCTCTACGGGCCGACCCAGGGTTCGGGGCCCAGGTCCTCTGACCCTCAAATATCGCCCCCACCCGAGTTTGCCTCTCAGTAACAGGTGCAACAGTTTGTCTTTCTTTTCCGTTGAATGTTTCCTTGAGGAGGTTGAGGGCTTTTGGCGAAGTCGTTGTGCCTGTCCCTGGGTTCCGAGCTTTCTCACCCTCAGCGTGCTCCGTTCCGACGGACTGAAGAGCATCAGTTTGTCTCGGAGACTGACGTTTCACCTCCGATCAAGCTCCCGCCCGTGGGGCACGCCCCCGAAATGTCAAATTCGCACGAGCTGAAAGCACTGCTCAGGCGCACGAATCCACCCCTGCCATGTGCCTCGTGAAGTCTGGTTCGAGTGTAAAAAGTACAATGAGATGGAAACCACATCTTGGCTGAGATCACGCAACACGGGAAGCACGGGGTCAGAGGACATCAAAAGCAGCAGGTTGCAGTGGAACATCTTTGGCTGCACGACGGAAGCCGAAGCAGCGCACATGTGTGGAGTGTCCTGAGGACTAAATCTGTGCAGCTTCTGTGACTGTCCATGGATCTTCCTTTCATGGAAGCAGGTTCAACTTTGCTCAGTCCTCTCCCCACCTTCCAAATTAAAAAAAATAGGTCCAGGGACCTCGCGGTGATTTGAACAAATTTGATCAATTTCAATGACCAGTGAGCACAATCCAAAACACAGTCTACACTTTTCATCATTAATTTGT
>JAAUXT010109101.1_pt1 | contig 26530 bp, 32 predicted proteins | sample 7278171 | NCBI WGS metagenome assembly JAAUXT01 (sample SAMN14350112, study PRJNA611818) | marine sediment metagenome | isolation source: surface marine sediment (1.8m) | place: French Polynesia: Moorea | collected 2018-08
CATCAATATACTTCTTTCACCAAATATTTGTGCCTTCTGAGATACAGAGACATTTTTACATTTATACCTCATTTTTTCTGCACTTCCAAATTTGACCTTTTTGACCTCAGAAGCCCAAAAATTCAAATTTGACAAATTCCTTCCTTGTGCATTATCCCCAATCCAAAATGAACCAAAAGAGCCCAAAAGTTCCCAAATCAATCCTCATCTTGACCATGAAACTGCTATAGACATACTTTTGGAAGACACTGCCTATAGGTGCTTTGATTTGGCTCAATCCGATTTGGCTCATTTGAGCCCAAATCGCGCGACCCACCTCAAATCACCTAAAAACTATTTTGTTGGCAGGGAACAATACACATGGTTTTGGGTGTGATTTGGGGGCTTCACCTTCCTCAAGGTGACCCCTGAACTTGATGCAAGAGGAACACAATGCAAAATGAACAGTGCACGTCAAGTTTGCACGGTTTGTTTCCTTGGATGCTGCTCTTGTTTCTCCGCAAAGTAAAAATTTTGTCAGGTTGATGTTGGTGTTCACCATGGATTCTTTGCTTGTGTGTCGTTGTGTGCACGCCAAAGTTTGTGAAAGGAGAAATGTGGCTCCAAGGCTACTTTCACAAGCCAAACTTTGGCCCAGCCTGTACCCACCAGATCTGTCTTGTTGAACACCAATATCAACTCTGCCTGTTTGTTGGCAATTGGCAAGGGATGAAGGGAAAATTGTGACTCCTGGCTTTATTTTAGCAAGTGGTGCCAAACTACAGATCAGTCTGCCAGGGGGGGGGGTCTGTGGTGGGTCAGGTTTTGAAGAATGGTTTGTTGACACAAGGGAGTTAACGCCGCCAGCAGGAGAGTCTCTGCCAAACACCAAAGGAAACGGCAGGCTTCGCAAACGTTTATTCTGCAGACTGCTGGCAAACATGCCGACGCCTTCTTGGTTTGTTGCAGTCTTTTCTGGAGATGGTCTCTCCATTGGGCATCATGATACGTTTGATGCCCATGCGTCCATATATTGATGCCAGTCTCAAACAATCTACCCGTGTAAAAGAAAAGCCCTGTTCAAACTGAATGCCATTACCCATGCATCTGCACAAACAAGCAAAGATAGTCGGCAAATTACCAAAGGGAACAGCTCCAAGTCCACTCCAGTGTGTCTAAAGAGTCCACATTGGTGTTGTTTGATTTCGAGAACACACTTACATCAGTGGGCGCAGTGGAGCCATGAATTCCTCTCGGATCCTGCTGGCGTTTTGTTTCATCTTTGCCGGAGAATCGCTGAGCATTGATGGTCATGTGTCTGGTGTGAAGGGTAAGTTTTAGTTTTGTTTTACCACATGTTGTTTCTCAAGTTATCAGCAGCAAATCACTGTGCACACAAGAACATGTGGGGAAATTTGAACAATTTTGATGCACACTGGGGACAAATGAATTGAAAAAGTGAAAGTGTTCTTTGTTTGTTTTAATGTAAAACAATGAAATTTCGCTTTTTGTGCAGGATTAGTTTCAATGGCAAGCAGAGACACATATTTCATATCGCATAATGGTTCAGACACCAGTGACTGTGGAGGAACTGTGGATTCTGCCTGTTTCAGTCTCTTACATGTTCTCAGGCTAAACTGTGCTCATCCTCCCAGCAAGGGCCTCAAAATAAAAACTGACAAATCAATAGTGATTGACAACAATTTACTTGTAAGTTTGGTTTCTGAAATTGAGAACATGAAACAACACATCTTCTTTGTTCTGAGCACAGTGCTTACACTGGTTTCTTTCAGATGGAGTGTGAAGCCTTGAAAAGCTCAAAGCTATCAATCAAATCATTGAAACCTGACCACTTGGTCAATGTCAATGTTACTGATATTCATTTCAACAAAGTTGTTTGGTCAGCAATGTACTGCAATTTGTATTTCATAAATTGCAATATGAAATCTCTTGAACTAATTCTTGTTGGACAAGTGCTAACTTCCGACACACACTTAGGTATCAAGAACAGTTTTGTTGGAGCCAATGTTGGTATAAAATGGGCAACAGCCAGATTTGACAACTGCAGCTTTGATCATGTGAGAAATTTGAACAATCAAGCCTGCATTCTGGCCTTAAATAGCACAGTGACAATTAAAAATTCACAAGTCACAGATTTCCATGGAGGGTTCTTTCTACAAATTAACATGGGAGTTGGATTCATTATGGATGTGGAATTTGTGAATTGTGTTTCTACAAACACACTTGTCAGTGCAATACATAAGTCCTTTGTGTCTGTTGCAAATTGCACATTCCATTCAAATTACAACTCACTCATTGATGTTGAACATTTTAGTTTTGCTGTTGTTGAAAACACATGTTTTTTGACAATATCATTGTCCAAACGAGCCCTGTCCCATTTTTTATTGGTGGTTTTGATGGCAGCATGCTTTTGACAAAGATGGCACACTTCACCAACAATACGGCCGCAAGCAAGTATGGTATAATTGGGTGTGATTACTATTGTCTGGTTACTGTCAAGAATTCAGATTTCAATCACAACAAAGGCAGAGGTATTTTCATCTACAATTCCTCAGGCATTCTCATCACAACTTGTATGTTTCGGGGGAACACTGTAGCAACATCTGGGGCGGCAGTTGCCATGCGTTGGGACGGAGAATATCAGAAAACTGTCATGCTGACAGCCACACAGATGCTCAGATCCTTTGCCCATCAGAACACAGATGTTGGCCTGATGGAAATGCTTCAAACAGCAGACCAAGAAAAATTCAAACACAATGAGCCGGGTTGGGAAATCAACAACTGCACATTCATGGAAAATGTTTCGGGAATAGGTGGTGCTATTGCTGCAGCAAATATCACATTGAAATTGACACAGAGTCAGTTTGTCAACAACCATGCCAATGGCACTCCTGTGAGTGGACATGGTTATGGAGGTGCAGTTTGGCTACAAGAGAGTGCAGCATATGTGATTGGTTGCAATTTTTCTGGGAACAGGGCATCATTTGGAGGTGGAATTGCAGCTCAAGGAGAGTTTTTGTTGATTAACTCGAGCAAGTTCATAAACAATGAAGCCACTGACACAGAAATATCAACTGGTGGTGCCATTAACATCCACCTCCCAACACAAAAACATTTTTTGGTTATGGACTCAGTGTTCTGTGAGAACAAAGCGTACTATGCAGGAGGTGCAATTGGTGATTATACAGATGGCTTTTTCACAATTCAGGAATCCATGTTTCAGAAAAACAGTGCTGCATCAGGTGGAGCAATAAAGTTTTCTTCTGCAAATATCACAGCCTGTGATTTTGATGCCAACATTGCCCACTGGGATGGGGGAGCTTTGTTTTCACCAGGAAACTCTCATATTGAAATTTCATTTTGCAATTTTACCAACAATGGAGCATACAGAGGAGGAGGCATTTATGTCAGTGAAAATGCAAGCATCTTATGCAATGTGTGTGCCTTTCACAACAATACTGCCGTCTTTAGGTGAGTAATGGTTTGTTATTTGCAAGCCAACCATTTCTTGTAGTGTAGTGCAAGTAAAATGTTTCGCGAATGCATTTTCAGTCGTCAACAAAATTCAATGGGACTTCAGGTGTGCTTACAGTTTCCTTTTGCGGTCACTGATATGTTTCTCCTTTGCCTGTTTTCCCCTTCAATACATAGGATGGCCAGCAAGCGAATTCCAACTGAATAAATATCTTTCCACATTTTCCATTCCAGTTTGACTCTCAAAATAGAATGGTGTGTTTCTTCTTTTTTGTCTACAGCCTGGACCACGTTGCTCAACATGTAACTCGCCAAGCCGGTGGGGCTTGTCACTTTTATGCAATAAGAACTCTTTGTCTGGTCAATTGTTCATTTTCTCAAAACACAGCAGTAAAAGGAGGAGGAGCCATTTGCATTGAAGAACTTGTCACTGGGCTGATGAAAAGCTGCATGTTTGAGAACAACACAGCTGGTTCTGGTGGAGCAATATTTCTGACTGATAAGGCCAGAGAAAAACACATCATTGTAATGGAAAATTGTACTCTCAAAGGAAATGCTGCAACATATTATGGTGGTGCATTGTTTTCTAATGGCACATCTTTAAATGTGTCACATAGTGACGTCACTGGTAACGGTGCCCCTGTGGGAACTGCTATATATTTTGAAGGGATGATGTCAGAACTGTTTTTGACAAGCAGCTGTGTTTGTAGCAATACATTTGTGGTGACATTTGATGACACACTCTCTGGTAGTGCAATATATTCTGAACTTGCCCTGCATGTGATGATTATTGATGTTAAATTTAAAAGTAACCAAGATGGTGGAGCACTCAGACTGGGTAACACAAGAGCAGAAGTGCACAACAGCTTGTTTCATAATAACATTGGCATTGGAGGAGGCGCTATTTCAACAAAAGTGAACTTGGCAGAACTCATTCTCACAAACACATCATTTGTTGAAAATAGGGCATCATATGGTGCCACAATGCTCTTGGGCAATGGAAACGTTTTGATTCAAAGTTGTTCCTTCCAGAATAATATGGCATCCACAATACCAGCAGGATATTTTGTTTGGTGGAACAAAACCAATCTCAGTCAGGTTTTATGACAGCAGGTTTCTTGAACCTCAGGATGAAGGCTATTCACACATTGAGACTCAAGTACTTTTGAATGGCCAAATACCAACAGGAACTCTGTATTTCTGGAAAACATTCTATGAGTTCAATTCAAGTAATACACTTCTGGTAGACAAAAGGTTTTTGCACAATGTATCACTGCCTAAAATAGCAAATGTTGCTTCTGAAGGAACAACTGTGACAAAATATTTTTCTCAGTTTGCTGCAAGTAGGTTTGAGACAAAACACAACTTGGGTGGCCTTTTTGTATTATGTTATTATTTTCTGTACAGGAAAGCACAGCAATGATCATTTCTTCCTGCCTCTCAAGAGCTGATTTCTTGTTGTTTCAGTATTTCCTCAGCCCTGCATCCACGGGTGCTTTTGTTATTATTCTGTTGATGATGATGCCAACACCATAAACTGCAGTCATACATACATGACACTATTACCAAAACAAGTTTTGCCCCAAACTCAGCAGTTAATTATGACTGGCAATTATCTGGGCATCATAGAAAGCATTACCCAGGAGTTGGCTGGCATAAAACACTGGGGATTACAAGAGAACAAAATTATTTATGTTGAGGAAAATGCATTGAAAATATTACTTTTAAATGCTAACATTCTTATACTAAGCAAGAACAAAATGAACAAAATTTCTTCTCTATTCCAATCACAAAACACAAAAACTAAACTTTGGCTTGGCCACAACCCTTATGACTGTAACTGTGATATGATGTGGATGCGAGACTGGTTGCAAAATGCTACAAATGTGATGGACAAAGAGAATATCACGTGCACAGGAGGGAAATGGGATGGTAAAGTGTTTTCTGCACTTGTTTGCATTCACACAGTTTTTCCAAAGCATTAACCAAACAAATTATTTGCAGGTATTGCCATACATCGACTGGAGAGAAAACACATGAATTGTGTACATTTTCCATCTTGGATAGCAATAGTTACTGCTGGTTTCACAGTGCTTTTAATTTTGATCATAGTTGTGTTCAACAGGAAATGGAGCACAATAAAATTTTTCTTGTTTATGAATTTAAACATACTTGTCAATGATGATGACCCTGAAAATGTGGATGAGCTGGAATTTGATGCATTTGTTGCATACAGGTGAGTCTGCCAAAAGCTGCACAGTCTAGAGTTCATGACCTTCCTCAGAATGTCATACAATTTTGTGTTCACTCAGCTGCTGGAATCTTTTCTACTCTGTTGAAGTCTTTCAACTTTGCTTGGTTTCAGTTATAAAGACAGAAAATTCATGAAAAAGTACATCCTGCAGTTTTTAGAGACAGATTCACTTTACACAATATGTTTTCATGAGAGAGATTTCCTGGCTGGGGAATCAATTCCTGCCAATATTGAAGCTGCCATCAACCACAGCAGAAGAATGATCATGATTGTATCCAGGTTTGAAGCTGCCACAGAGTGAAGTCCATGAGAAAGACTGTGGAATTGATCAATTTTTTTTTGTTCCATTTCAGGAACTCTGTTAATGCTGGGTGGTTTTTGATGGAATTTCACATTGCGCACAAACAAGTTCTTCAAGGCAACAAGAAATTTATCATCCCAATACTACTGAAAGGTGTTCAAACTGAACAAATAAAAGATGCAGACCTTAGGATGTATGTTGACAGCCACACATATCTGGAAAGCAAACATAAAGTGAGTGGTGTTTGATGTACCTTTGGCAGTTAGACATGACAGTTCACTTCTGCCAATCAAATTTTTGCATTTTACAGGAATATATGAAGAAAAGGCTGCACTATGCCATGCCTAGGGTCCCACTACACAAGCTGAAGATGAAGCTCAATGGAGTGAGTGCAGATTTGGATGTTGAGAAGAGGCCTGAAAGCTATGTAGGAACAATGGCCAAAATAATTCGCTATGTCAAAACAGGAGTGCAGAAAGCTGGGGACAAACAGTGTGAGGAGAATGATGCAGCAGTGTGTGATGTTTTTGAACAAGAAGGTGGCGCTGCATGCTTCGTGAAACCTAAAATTTCTCTAGACATTGTGCAAAACTGCAAAAGAAACACACATGATAAAAGGAGAAGGAGTAAACCAGAACATGGCAAAACACATCAGAAACTCACCATGCTGGCCCACAAAATAGAAGATTTAACAGATTTTGATCTCCACCCAAAGGACAGAAAGAAACTCAAAAATATTGTGTCAACCATGCAAAAAATTTACAAGAGAACACAAAAGAGAAAAGAAAACACTGGAAATGACTCAAGTGATACTACATCACCAACAATGAGCAGTGAATCGAGTTCACAAAGAGACAATAGTGATTCAGCTTCAGACATACAATCTGATGCTGGGGAAAACATTGAAGCCAGAGTTGAGCAAAGCTCTGGTTAATTTGACTTTGGCAGTGGACTCCAGATAGTTGCAGATGTACACCACCAATTGGATGCAGAAGAACTAGAAGAACTAGAAGGAGCAGTGGGTGGTGTGGTGGAAGAACATCATGAGGGAACAAGTGGCAATTGTCCGTCAGATTCATCAAACGAATCTCAGCGCAGCACTCAATCTCAAGCAGCAATGCGATGGGTCCAAATGAAGAGAAAAGACAAAATCAATTTGAAGCAAGGCGCAATGGGAACAAGTCAAGCAGAAACACATTTGAGACAAGAAGAGAGCAGTGACAGTGATAGCGATGGTGGGTGGGATTTTGAAACTGGGGGTATGCCTCTGCTTCCCAGATAGGCAAGCAACACAAGAATGTCAACACCAACATCCTGAGCTTCAGCAACAAGCGACACGCCTTCATGAAAGAAACAGAACTTAGGTGGGATCCTGAGGAGATCCTGGGGATCACTTGATCTGTGAATTTCAGAATGAGCGCCAAAAATTGTGACCAATAAAACAGGTGTTTCAACGGTAGATTCTGATATATTCAGTGGTGCAGAGTCCATTTGATATTTTGTGCCGAATTGGAATTGTGCCCGAAAGAGGTCAAATCAGATCAAGGCCTGTGGGCCTCTTTTTGCATCTCTGTTGAAATTTCTTTTGTTCACATAATTTGTTGTGTGCCGACATGTTCTCAGCAAATTTTGTTGAAATTTTGAACACTGTCATGAAAACCCTAAGGAAAATCCCCCAAATGGTAAAACTTTTGAAAATGAGAACAATCAATGATACAAGTCCAACACCCAGTTTTCATCAGTACAGACACCAGGTCTATTTCCTCAGACTGGTCCACTTTGCACAGGAAACCTCAACTAATTGCCCTCACAAACCCAAACTTTCAACCTGACAAATTCCTCACCATCACATTGTATTTGAGCCAAATAAATTCATACAAAAGACCCAAAATTTAAACTGATCAGAGATTCTCTACAACATCGAAGAGAAACGCAGGCAAAGCAGTCTGCAGCAGAAATTGGACTCAAAAAAAACAAACATAAATACAGTATTTCTGGACAGACAAACGTGAAATTACTGTGTTTGACCTGGTCGCATTGATTCAAATTTCATGTGAACAATCAAGTTGGATCTTCGCAAAAAAGAAATGGAAAAATGCTGGCGAAACGTAGTCAGTGTTGAGGGATGGCTTCACCAAAGCAATTGTCGTGCCAAGTCTCATAGAACAATGCCGTTTATTGCCTGTGGTTCCGGATCAGGACTTCGAACACATCGCTGAAGGGACAATATTTCTGGCATTACTTCTGTCGCAGTTGGCTTTGAAGTTGCAAAGCGTTCCAACTTGCTGGAGGCTGTGAAGGCAGGGGACTCTTCAAATGGAATATTCTCTGGCACAGTACCCTGACTTCAAACACACAACAAACACTGAATGAGTTGATTTTTGGCACTAACTCTGTCGCAATATGCTTTGAAGTGTCAGGGTGTTGTGCTCCACATGCAAGAACGCGGGTGGTCAAATTGTTTTGGGGGAACATGCGGAAAGGTGACAAACAATGTTCAAAGCACATGGCAAGTGCTCAATGAGAGCCTTGTTGAACTCCACAACCAAGTGCCACCAGTCTGTCATCGCTGAGGCTCACCCACCAGCGGGATGGGCATCACTTGAATTGTGGCAGCCCAGAGATGGAGCAAGTGAGATTCACCTCCATGGCTAACTCCAATGTCTGACTTGGCCAGCTTCCTCCCCAAGGGCAAAGTCTCAAGACATCACCAGCGATGATCTGCTTTTCAAAACCAAACACGACTATTGTTTCTCAAAATTGAGAGAGTAATAAATGTTTGAGTCAGAGAGATAGAGGGAGGGAATGCAGAGAGAAAGGAGGAAAATGTGAAAATGAACTTGAGAACACATTGAGCTAATTCACTGAGTTGTGCAGAATGAAAACCCAACCACTGTGCTGGCCACGCCTTAGCAGTAGTGGCAACCACAACACCAAAGAGACTCAGAAAAACAATGGATGTCAAGAAAAAGTGAAGCAAAGAGCTTTTGTGTTGCGCGTGTATAACAAAGACAAATCTGTCACAAGGTCATGGCATTCATGGACGAGAGCAGCTTTTGGTTTCCCTGCTCCGCTTTGCACATGATCGGGCTTGTGTTGTTGACTTTATCTTGTCCACAAGAAGTGTGTGAGTGCTCAAGTATTTCCTTCATTTGTCCGGCGAGATTTTATTAAAATACCTGTGTAGTTCTTTGCAATTGAAATAAACAACCCGAAATTCGAAAGACCATTGCAATTGCAGCTGAAAAGCAGAAGACAATTCGAAACCATGAACAAGATACAATACCACAAAAACACAACACAATACAAGATATAACACAAGTTTTGTGTTGTATCATGTAAGCCAAATATGGAGGACAATTGAAAACAATTTTGTGCAATTTCTGACAAATTGTTCTGCATCTGGTTTGCATCATTGGCCAATGCAATCTCCAAACACAATTGCTGTCACCACCACCCCACATTCGAATGCATCTTTGCCAGCGAAGAGAAGAACAAACTGAACTTTGCTTCAAAAAACCAATTTGGTGGACAAGGCAGCACTGTCTGTAGGTGAGTGTGAATGGCTTTTGTATGGAATGAAACACTGCTTTGTTTCAATGCTGTACAATAAAACCACGCTTCTGAACAGTTGACGTTCTGGGTGCTGGCTGTTAAATGGAACTGTTTCCTCTTTTCAGTGAATCAGGGACAAGATGTTTGTGTTCCTGCTGTGTGTGATGGCGCTGGTGACTGCGGATCCTGACTGCAGCTATGATGAGGAGGCTCTGCAGTCTGGAGAGTTCATCATGAAGAGGGCAGGGCTGCACCAGGTGCCCAGCTGCATCCCACCACATGTGACCAAGGTCTGTGGCAAAATTTGCTCTTGTATCAACTCTCTCCTGGGTCAGAGGATGTCAGTTGTCCTGTAAATGCAGGAAGTGACCCACTTGGTAGTGCACAATGGGTTTCAATATGGTAGAGAGGAAATCTGGGAAGAGTCAGTTTCTTCAAATTTGTAAGGATGGCCACTTGATCAGAGGATCAAATGTGAGATGAATCATCTGACATCCATGGACTGCAACTTCTATCACCAATGCTTATCATGAGTAAACCAAGTATATTGTGTCAATCCACATTCTCAATATCAAAAATATGTTCAAGACTTTTTTGTTTCAGGTTGACTTGTCTTTCAATAACATCAATTCTGTTGGTGAGGATGACTTTTCCGGACTGACACACCTGGAGGAGCTCTTGATCATTGACAGTCAGGTGCAGGAAGTGGATGAGAGGGCCTTCCATGACTTGGCCAACCTGAAGGAGATATTTTTGGGGTCCAATGACATCACTGACCTTCACCCCAATCTATTTCAAGGGTTGCATGAACTGACTGAGTTGAATGTAGCCTACAACCCAATATCTGACATCAGACCAGGGACATTCAGTGGACTCAACAAACTAGAGAAGCTCAGTCTGGACAGCACAACTCTCAGTCACATCAGAGCAGACATGTTTCCTGAACTTCCTGCCCTGAAGAAGCTTTCAATGTCAATCATCAGGGATACTGACGTGGAAGAGGGAGCTTTCTCTAACCTGAACCAATTGAATATCCTGGATCTGAGCTTCACAAAACTGCCACAGCTGACACCTGAACTGTTTCTTGGACTGGGCCAGCTACAAGATTTGAGGCTTGTTGAGATTGGTGTCCAGTACATTGAGGAAAATACTTTTGCATCTCTGCCCAACTTGAGAGAATTGGACCTCAGCGGGAACAACCTGGGAACGCTGACCTACAGGAAACTTGGAGCTTTGAGCAATCTGGAAACTCTGAGCTGCTACAGAGCTAAAATTCACTCCATAGAGACTGGAACCTTTGTTGGTCTTAACAATTTTAAGAATTTGGACCTGGCTGAAAATCCTTTGGAAACCCTCACTCCGGGTACTTTCCAAGGGCTAAGCTCCCTGCAGTATTTGAGAATGTTCAATGTTGGCATTGTCACTCTGGAGCCTGATGTCTTTGCTGACCTCCCCAGACCACTCAAGGTGAACCTGGGGTACAATGAGTTCCAGTGCAACAGCTCCTTCTGTTGGCTGTATGATGAAGTCCAGAGTGGAAGCATTGTGTGGTATGATGACAAGACCAGGGCCAACCCACCAAGTTGTCAGCAGGATGAATACTGGGACACAGCGATGGCTGCAACTTGTTAAGACTCAGGTAAGCAGTGCAACAAAACTCGGTGGTGCCAAACTTGGGGGCTGTTGTGTGGCACCTGTAACATTTTCATTGATTCTCTGAACAGAAACAAAATGAAGATGAGTCTCCAGATGAGGGTGTCACCCAAATAAGGGTGACACAACCAAATCTTCATGACATTTGTCTGATTGGGCTTTATTTTTTTCAGAGCCTTTCTGACAGTGGTCAGTGGGAACACAATGGGATTATTCATGGAATCAATGGGAACCAGAGCAATTGTAGACCAGATGACCAGGTCAACAACTTGCTGAGGGCTGAAAAGTGACCACACATAGAGCACACAACATGGAATCCAGCAAACTGTGGTTGAACTTGTTATACTAAACACCTGAAGAAAAAGTGCAATATTTGATTGCTTTTGGGAAGTTGAATTTTCAAACATTTTCTGCTTCTCACAAAAACATCTTTTATTGAAAACAGAGCTTCAACTGGTGCAACAATGCATTTGGGTAACAGGAACACACTGATTCAAAGTTGTAGATTTTCCCAAAATATGGCCACTACATTGCCAGTGGAAATATCATTCTATGAATGGAATATCATACACTTGAGGATTTACAACAGCACATTTTTTGAATCAAATACAATGCCAGATACACCAGAGAAAACTATCGTGTTGATAAATTCTGGCATTCAAACAGCAACAGTGTATTTTTGGCAGACGTTTTCTCAACATTTCCAAGAACAAAATAACAAAACTTCCTCAAATTATACAAACAGCTATGTTCAACACCAAACTTTGGCTTTCTGACAACCCATTTGACTGCAACTGCAAAATGATGTGGATGCGAGACTGGCTCCAGAATGCAACAAATGTCATGGACAAAGACAATGTCACCTGTGGAAAAGGAAAATGGACAGGTAACAATTTAGATTTTTTTGTAACATGTGATTTTACATCTGCGATTCATATTTGTTTGCCATGCCAAATTGCTTGCATCTTTAAAATGCAGGAACTCCTGTGTTTTTGCTGAACAGAAAGTCAATGGGATGTTTGGCCTTTCCTGTGAGGATTGGAATTTCAATTGCATGTTCATTTCTTGTGGTGGTGGCAGTTGTCATTATTATCAACAGAAAATGGGAAGCCATCAAATTCTTCCTGTTTATGAGATTGGATGTCTTGGTGAATGATGATCCACCAGAAAATGTCAGTGAAATAGAATTTGATGCATTCATTGCCTACAGGTAAGTTGTAGTTTGAATTGAAATGCAAATGGCATGTTGCTTTCATTAGATTGTAGAACTAGTGTTATTTTGTAGTTACAAGGACAAACAGTTCATGAAAAAGCATGTGCAAAGCTACTTGGAGAGAGATCTGGGATACAAGTTGTGTTTCCATGAGAGGGATTTTCTTGTTGGAGAATCAATTCCAGCCAATATTGAGGCAGCAATCAATCACAGCAGGAGGATGATCATGATAATCTCAAGGTATCTGATGCTTGTTGTGTTATCCTTCAGGCATATTGAGGGTAACAATTTTTGTCTCCAAAGAAAAATGTCTGTGAATTCATATGGTACTTTCTGTCATTCTGAAGCAAATCAGTTGATGCTGGATGGTTTCTGCTGGAATTTCATATTGCACATGAGCAAGTCGTCAATGGAAGAAAGAAATATCTCATTCCTCTTATGTTAGAAAATGTCAAGCCCAATAAAATAGAAGATGCAGATCTCAGAATGTACATAGAAAGTCACACGTATTTGGATTGCAAAGATGAGGTAACATGATGTCTTTTTGCTATTTGGCACAAGGGTCGTAGAATTCTTTTTGAATTCTGAAACCTCAAATTGCAGGAAAATATGAAGAAAAGGCTGCATTACGCAATGCCCAGAGTTCCTCTGGAGAAACTGAAGCCAAATACAAAGGATCAAGGACCTGATAATGAACCAGTGAGCCACGTTGGAACCATGGCAAAAAAGAATTTGGTTTGCAAAGCAAAGAGTTAACAGCATTTCGGACTTTGACCTGAAGGATGTCAGTAGTTCTGATGACGAAACTGCAAAACTGACAGTGAGAAAGAGATGCAATAAGGCACAAGGAAAGCGGGAACACACAAGAGTTCGCAAGGCAACAAATAAGAGGGATGCTCAGACACGAGAAGAAAGGCTTGAAGAAAAACATGAGATATTTTTAGCAGAAAAAACAATGGCGACCAGGGGAAACAATCAAGCCTTTAACCTATCAAGAAGAGAAACAAAGCAGTTGCAAGAAATTGAGTCCACATTGAGGAGGCAACACAGGGGCAAAAAAGTGCAGTTTGTCCTTGTAGAATATGAATCTAGTGACGAAATAGCACACAAAGAAGGCAATGATTCTTCTGGCATTGACATACAGTTGGATAGCACAACCAGAGTGGAAAAGTACTTGCATGAAATACCTGCAATTAACACCATCAGAGCTGACACAAGTGAGGAAGGAAATTTCATTGTATCTGCAGATGTACATCAAGTTATGGACAGTATGGAAGGAGCAGTGGGTGGTATTGTGGAACCACCTCCAACTTCAAATTCTTGGAAAAGAACTTGGCATTTTGGGATAGAGGATGAAGAAAAACAAATGGGAAATAAGATTGAAATATGTTCTGATTCCTCAGAGGAGTTAGATTCTTGTGACACAGCCAAGGCAGGCAATGGGTGGCTCACTGAGAGGAGGAGAGACCAAAATGTCCAAATGAAAATGTTGAAAAAAACACAATGAGAGTGAAGACAGGAAAAATGAAGTAAGATGGGGACAAGAAGAGAGAAGTGAGAGTGACAGTGATGGACAGTGGCAATGTGATGATGATGTCCTGGCTCTTCTTTGAGTGATGCATCTCAGTCCACCTTGGTTCATCACAGCGCGTGACATTTTATCCACTTGCGGGGTTTTCCTTTGTATACATTGTGTGTCAGTTTCATTGTTGTCGTTTGGTTCTGTAGCAAGTGGGAATAAAGGCAAAAAAATGTGCCCTCATCACAGCGTCCTTTTGAGAACACTGTTTTTTGTCCATGGCAAAAACTGATGGACTTCCATTGCGACCAGAAGCTGCCCTGTCTACCTAAAGTCAGTGATATCAATTTCAACAGACCCATTGAATTTTGGGAACAGACATCTCAATGTTGAGTAAAGGAAAGCAAGAAAGGCATGCCTTCCTATTTGGACAGGCTGACGTGGACTGTTTCGCGGAGAGTTGAATTGAAAAGAAAAAGGCTCCTCTGGGAGGCATTCCACCTGTGCCAAAAGTTTTTAGCTCATGTCGAAGAAAACATTGGCAGGGCCAGAAGTGCTCGGCCTGCGCGGTGTCACTGACAACAACAACCTCAGACTGTTTTCTAATGACATGGCATTGCCAAAACAATTGTCAAGGGGTGTCTGAGGTATATTTTGAGATATTTGTTTGGCAGAAGAGAAAAGACCACCCGATGTGTACCTGTTTGGCAGCATTCTGTCGGGAAACAGATGTCAGTTTCAAAGCAATGAACCTGTCGGGCTGAGTTCAGTGTGAGTGCTCAAGAAAACATTTGAGAATCCACCTTGTATGTCCGTCACACCGAAAGCCACCCTTTTAGAAATGTGCGGAGGGTATCAGTTGTGTTACCAAACAACAAATACTTGAGCAGAAAGTCTTTTGATGTGTGGTCCTGGGGACAAAGTGTAACAGTGAGACTCAACCCCAAGGCTTTTTGGCTGAAGTGTTACAACTTTCAAAGACAACCAAGAAACAGTCATTGTCACGTGATCTTCCCCTTCACTGACTGATGTCTTTGAAGTCAAAAGTGTTGCCTGAAAACCAGCTCATGTCTTCCATCCACATGCTACCCAAACTACACGATCCCAGTCCCAAGGCCAGGTGCCCTTCCTTGGAGAAAGGTCCCGTGCCAAAATTGCCCCGTCTCCTGAGTTGTGCCACAGGGCTGCGACGCTTGACAGATAATTGCATGCAAATGTGTGCCAAATCTTGTCGTCCTGCAGCAAGTGTTAATTGAGTACGAGTCTGAGGTCAACACTGCGCCACCGGAGTCAAAGGAACCTGCCAATATCAATGCCTGAAGCAAAAGCTAAAAGTGCAATTGTGTGCTTGACAGCCATCTATTTTTCGGGTGTGTTCATTTAAAGATGAACACAACAAAACAAACGGTGCACTAGGTTTCCTGATGCCTTCGGCAAGGAATACATTTGAAGCCAAAAGTTTCAAATTGGCAAGTTCACAATTGATGTGTTGCGGAAAGTTTCAACAAAGAGAGCAGCAACACTGAAACAGACATTCACACACAATCCTTAGCTATTTTAGAACGGGCATTTACCTATTCATCAATTTCAGAGAAAAGTGACTGGCTGTGGAAAACTTTCCAGCATGAAAACCTGATGGAAAGATTCTGGCTGGCCCTGTTCTTTTTGCCACAATTTTCTGTGGGAAAATCCCTGGACATTCATGATTATACGCCCTGTCAAACAAGTAAGTTTAATATTTCTGTTGGTTGTGTATTTCCACAAACATGACACCTTTGTGACTAAGTTATGGGATAAACCTTGTTATTTTTCCAAGTTGTTCCAGTTCCACCTGGAAGAGCCTACATAGTTGTTCATGTCTCACACAATGGCTCAGACACCAGTCATTGTGGGACATCAGGGACTTCAGCTTGTTTTAGTCTCCTGCATGTTCTCCATCTATATTTTGCCAAACCTCCAAAAATAGGACTGCAGATAAAGACTGATAAATCCTTGCACATTGATGAAAGTTTGATGGTATGTTTGTTAGGATTTCAGTCTGGTTCATGCTTTGTGTGTCTTTTCCTTTATCTGACTCTTTCTCTTTTGTTTCAGGAACAATGTGCAAGTTTTGCGAGTTCCAGGGTATTTTTCGATTCAGAGCATCGAAATTTAAATAGGAATATCAGCATCATTGTCAGCAACTCAAATTTCAAGCCAAGTGTTTGGTCTGCAGCACATGTTAATGTGTTGTTTTCAAATTGTGATATGACATTTGTCAATATAACTGTGTATGGAGGACCACCAAGTCATGACATTTATCTCCATGTCTACAGCAGTCATTTGGGGTCAGAAATATACATGTACAATTCAACAGCTATATTTGAAAAGTGCACTTCAGCCTCAATTCCTGTTTACAGTGGAAGTATCTGGGCTATGAACAGCACAATTATAATGAAATCCTCAAACATTGAGGGGTTCCAAGGGGAAAATTTTTTGCGATCTGTCAACAGCACCATCCATTTCATAAAAGTCAGATTTGTCCAATGCTCATCCAGAGATCAACTGATTGGCATCTACGTTAGCTCTTGGCTGCACGTGGAGAATTGCGTATTCCAAAACAATTATCACTCGCTGATAAACATTGAGAGTTCCAGTTCAGCAGTCATCACTGAATCATTGTTTGTGAACAATACAGTCCCAGCCAATGAAAAGGCCATAACCATGGTCAGAAACATAAACAGTGGATTGCTTTGGTTGACGAATTCAAATTTTTCTTCAAATTCCGTCTTTTATGGTACAATTGGAATCATCAACACAAGCTATTGTGTCATTGAAAATTCTGATTTCACAAACAACAAAGGTGGAGCTATTTATATGGACAAATCTTTCAACAGTGTGATAAAGGGGTGCATATTCTACAGAAATTCTGCCTTGTTCGGAGGCACTGTCGCTATCAGAGGATCTCTCCATCCAAATGTAACTTTGGAAAGGCAAAATAACTGTAGAATATTGGATCAAAACAAGGATGACCTTCATATCAAGATCAAAATCAATGAGTTCATGCAGCTTTCAGAAACACCACAACACAATATTTGTAACTGTAAGTTTGTGGAAAACACTGCTCAAGGAGGAGGGGCTGTTTATGCCGGAAATGTCTCAATTTTGCTGTTCAAAAACAGCTTTGTATCAAACTCATACAACAGGCATGCAAATTCTCTTGTTCCTGGTTTTGGTCATGGAGGTGCCCTTTTGTTGGTGCAAAGTCCAGCTGAGATCACTCAGTGCATCTTTGACAGAAATATTGCACTGCAAGGTGGGGGAATGTATTCCACCGGAGATACAATAACCATCAAGTCTTCTGTTTTCAAAAACAACAAAGCTGTCGAGCTGAGAGAGTCAAGTGGTGGTGCAATACATTTTTCCAGATTCAGCAAAACAGCACATGATTTGCTTTTGTGGATAGCAAACTCTTCTTTCTATAGAAATGAAGCATCACGCATTGCTGGGGCTATAAATTCTGTAGGTGATGTTGTTACAAAAATAACAACTTCGACATTTTCTGAAAACAAAGTTGATGCTGGAGGGGCAATGAAATGTAAATTTGGGTACATTTCCAACAGCACTTTTCGCGGGAACACAGCTCACAAAATGGGAGGAGCATTGTATTTAATCACTGGTTCAAAGTTCAACATTTCCCATTCAACTTTTGCAAACAACACTGCAGATAGAGGAGGTGCTATATTCGCATTACACACTGCCAGATTCTACTGTCACACATGTTCATTTTACAACAATACTTCAGGAAGAAATATTGGCTTTTGGTGAGTTGGAATCTCCTGAAGATGGCCCAATAATCTGCTGACAAAGCAATCTTTTTTGTTCGTTTCACAATGTGGTGAATGCAGTCACAAAAATGGAATTAGAGGGTGTTGGGTGTGGTTGGTTTGTGTTGAACAACTGTATTTTTTGTGTGCCCAAACCAATTTCTTGTTTGTTTTTTTTTGTCAAAGGGATTACAACTCAGGCAATGGTGGAGCATGCCAATTTTTCAGTTCTAAAGCATATTTTTTCATCAATTGCACATTTGAAAGTAACACAGCTGCTTCTGGAGGAGGTGGGGCTTTGTACAGTGACACATTGGATTATGGTTATCTGAAAGGTTGTGCATTTCACAACAACAGTGCTCTTTATGGTGGAGCAGTGTGCAGCAAATGGAAAAATCAACTTCAGTTTCTGATACAACATTGCACTTTCAGGGGAAATGTTGCCAAGGGATCTGCAGGTGCTTTGTTCTTGAATGACACTTCAACAAACATAACTGATTGTGATATGTTTGGAAACATAAGCCCTGTGGCTAGTGCTGTTCATTTTGTTGGCAAGAGTTCCTCACTGCATGTTGCTCACAGCAACGTTTCTGAAAACAACCTTGAGACCTCGTTTTCAGATGCAGACTGGGCCAGTGCAATTTATGTCAGGTCTGCTGCAAGATTGCATGTAGCTGGTACTTTGTTTTCGCACAACAATGCAGGAGGGGCACTGATGTTGCACCAGACGTCGGGACAGATTGACAACTGTTCATTTTACAGAAACTGGGGTGTTACTGGAGGTGCCATCATCACAGAAAGTTACTCCAGTGTTCTCGTTGTGCGAAATACATCATTTGTTGGATTAGAGCACCTGGACCTCCTATTTTCTTGCGAAACAAACACACTCTTCTGCAAGGCTGTTACTTTGCAGAAAACACTGCTGATGACAATGTGTATGTTTTTCAAATTGGAGTTACAACTGGTGTCCAAAGAGCAACACTAAGATCTTGTGACAACTTGTTCATTGAACCCAAATCCAAGAACTACTCATTGGTAGAGACTATATTGTTTATGGATACACCAGTAGCAATTGTCTACTTTTGGAACACCTCATATCAATTCAGAACCCATGACGTTCTTCAGATTGACAGGCCTGTCCTTCACAATGCATCAGAGCCCAAAATACTCTCTGGCAAAATGGGTGTTAATATGACTGTGGTGTTCTCACCATTTGCATCAGGTAAGGACCTGCTCATGTCACGCAGAAAATATCCATCAACAACAAACTCACAAGAAAATGTATGAGATTCTCATTTCATAAAATTGTGTGGGTCATGTGCCTCATGCTTTTGTGTTGTGGCGTTCTGGAATTTGCTTCAGTTCATGTAGCTGGAATCTGAGGTGATGGGTCTTGTTCTTGCATACGGATCAAGGTCAGGTGCCCTTTTTTTCAAAGCAAGCAAGTAATGAATGAATCAGTGCTGTGTCCAACCAAAAACAATTGGTTTAACTTGGACAAAGATCATTTGATCACTTCAAACTCAGCGAAGCACAACTGACATATTTTGAAGCAATGCTGCAGTCTTGAGATGCAGGGCTGAATGTTCAAAACCGTCAACTTCACATTTGAGCATCCTTCTCTAAGACCATTTTGTGTGTTTGAAACTCAACAACAGAGTTCACACAAAATGGAAAGATCCCATAGACTCCAAAACATAACGTCCAAAACTTTAGGATATCCCTGTGATTTGATGACATCAAAATGTTTGGGCTTGTCCAATTCAAAACCAAGGCTCTCAGGAGCCTCCATTGCCTGTCAATCTGAAGAACGTTTAATGGACCCAAAGAATTGACATTTACAAAAATGAAAACTTTTCCTTTCGTACACCTACTTACAAACAAATGAACAAAACTCTATTCTACACATCTGTTTTGAATAGTTTCAAAATGTCTCAAATTTACACACCTTTCTTTTCATTTTCGAAACACTTAAATAAATACTGAAATTTCTAAAAACAAAAAAAAAATCATTTTTTCATGCATAATTGCACACAAATGAACCCAACTCTCACCCACAAAACCATTTTGAACACTTTCATAAAATCTGATAATTTGAAACTTCTTTGGGCCCCACCCAAAAATTCATGCAATAATTTTTGAAAATCAAAAGCAAATGCTGCCACTCAAACCCTGAAACAATATACTACATTTCATCAATACACCACCTTCCCAAAATTTTTTTGCTTTCTGAGATACAGACGCATTTCTGCATCCATCCCCCAAATGTTCAGCCCTTGCAAATTTGAACTTTTTGGCCTGAACAACCCAAAAAATTGAACTTCCAAAAATCCTTCCCTGTACATTATCCCCAACCCAAGTTGAACCAAAGCAGCCCATAATATCCTAAAATTGATTCTCATCTTGACCATGAAACTACTGTACACATACTTTTGGCTGACCCTGCCTTTCGGTGCTTTGATTTGGGTTGCTTTGATTTGGGTCGCCTCTTCAAGCAATCCCAAATTGTGCAACCTTCCTCTAATCACCTAATATTGGATCCAGTCAGTGACAAATACTTTGCAAACATTAAATCCAACATTTTTTGCATGACAAAAACAGACATTATCACGAAAATCCTGAACAAAGAAGCAGGCAACAACATTCAAAATTTCTTTTCTGGTTTGTTTCCAGTGCTTCCTCTTCCCTGCCTGAATGGATGTCACTGCTATTGTTCTGCTGATGATGAAGCCAACACTGTGAACTGTAGTTTCAACAACATGACACAATTACCAAATTTTGTTCCACCAAGAACTGAACAGCTGGTCATGACTGGCAATAATCTAAACAGAATGGATTTTCCAAACCAAAATCTGTCAACCATTAAAATGCTGGATCTGGACAATAATTCCATCAGAAGTTTTGATGAAGAATCGCTGGAAGCTTTGCTACTGAGTAATATTTCTGTGAAGCTGTCAGACAATAAAATAAGACAAATTCCACAGATTCTTGGAACCACTGACCTCCACGGAAAGATTTGGCTTGCTGGCAACCCTTATGAATGCAACTGTGACATGATGTGGATGAGAGACTGGCTGCAAAATGCAACAAATGTGATGGACAGAGATCATATCACATGTGGACCTGGAAGGTATGAAGGTAAGATGACTCAAGTTTTCTTTTGTGGAAATTCTGTGGTGCGAACAAGTGTTGTGCTTGTATTTGTTTGTGTTCTGTGACTTCCAGGAACTCCAATTTTTAAGCTGAACAGGAAGTCCATGGGTTGCTTGAGGTTTCCTTCCTGGATTGGAATAACAATTGGCATAGTGGTGGTGGTGATTCTTGTAGCAATAATTGTGGTCAACAGAAAGTGGGAAGCTGTTAAGTTTTTCCTGTTCATGAGATTTAATGTGTTGGTGAATGATGATCCCCCAGAGGAGGTGGATAGTTTAGAATTTGATGCCTTTGTCTCATTCAGGTATTCAGTCATTCAGGTCTGGAAACAAACTAATTTCTTGTGCTATTTGTGTTCCTCAAAAATAAACCATTTGGAATATTTTCCTTACAGCCATTTGGACAGCAAATTTGTCAAAAATGAAATACAAGCACATTTAGAAGACAAAGGATACAGATTGTGTATTCATGAGAGAGACTTCTTGGTCGGGGCTTCCATCCCTGCCAACATTGAAGTTGCCATCAACCACAGCAGGAGGATGATCATGATCATATCAAGGTGAGAAAGATTTGCCCATGTCGTTGCAAAGAACATATAAAATATTTTGTTCTTTGTTTAACATTCTGTTGTTTTTGCAGGCATTCCATTGTTGCTGGATGGTTTCTGACTGAGTTTCATATGGCACATGAACAGGTTATAAATAGGAGAAATGCTAAAAAGCAGAAAATATACATAATTCCTCTCATGCTTGAAAAAATAAGAGCTGCTGAAATTCAAGATCCTGATTTGAGGATGTATGTGGAGAGCCACACATATTTGGATTGTCATGATAAGGTGGAGTGTTGTTGTCCTTTTATTGAAGCACTGTCCAGACAAATTATGAGCTGAACTAAATACAAATACATTTCTCAACAAACATGAATGCTGATCCTTTATGTTGCAGCAAAATATGAGAAAGAGACTTGAGTACGCCATGCCCAGAGTTCCACTGAAACAGCTGAAGCAAAGACAGAAAGGTAACTTGGAAGAAGACAAAGATGATCAAGCAGAGGCAGCAGACACTATGGTTGGCATTGTAGCAAAAAGAATTAATGAAGCCCATCAGGTAAGGAACAAGGCCCCCAAAAGAAGAGAGGAACTTCTTGGTGGGGATAATGAACATGATCAGAGCAATTGTCATGATGCAGCACATGATGAAACAGATGATGAAGATAATTTGGGTGGAGCTGCAGTAGCCCTTGGAATGCCATGTGAGCCACAAAACCAAAACATTGAACCAGACAATTTATTGGGAAAGCAGCGTCTTAATATTGGCCAAGAGGAACTGGACATCATGAGAAGGTTGGAGGCCAAAATACAAATCAAAAACAGGGGAAAGAATCTGAGGTTGGTGGTTGTTGAGGATGACACAGAAAACAACACAGCTAAAAATGAAAAGGTGGATCAGGAAGTTGAAACACCAGCCATCCCCAGATTTGCTGAAGAGTCTACTGGTGCAGAAGTCAAGGTTCAAGTTGTGGTACATCAGGCAGAGTCTCATGACTTGGAGGCAAATGATTGTTTGGGAAAGGCAAATGAACCAAGAAGGGTTGATGGGGAACAAAAGGGGAAAGCCACAAGAAGACAAAACAGAGAAAAGATGCCACAGAAAGCAGGTGAAGTGAGGCAGCAGAATACAGCATGTGTAAGTTGGGGTGATGATGAGAGCAGTGAGAGTGATGGAGTGTGGGATTATGATGAGGGAGACATTCCTCTTCTTCCCAGAAAGCAAAGATATGTGTAACATAATGTGGCATGACAACCAATAAGGCATACTATTATTAGGGAACAGATAAAACCTTTATTTTTGTCCAATCCCAGTTTCATACAGTTCTTCTTGAGCTGGACTCACTCACTTTCCATTCTTTTCCAATGATGTGTTTATTTGGCCACTTTGAAGTTGAGACTTCAATAACCAAAGATAATACTGGATAATTTTAGAAATAAAGAGGATGGGAAAGTAATTTGCTGAGTTGAGTTGAATGTCCTTGTGGAAAAGAAAGTTGTTTTTCTTTTGCAAATGGTGTCCCTGGCTTGCAATCAGGAGCATCTTCTCTGCAAAAATTCTCAACCCCATGGGACTTCCATTTTGGTTGGGACAAGTGGGTTGAGTGTGTGTGTCATTCCATTGAAAAGAACCTCAGGCTATATCCTACAGGACTGACAGTGCCAAAAAATGCTCTTTCTGACGTTAGGTTCGTTTCTCTCTCCACTGTTCAAATTGCTGGGTGGCTTGGTTTGTAAAATTTATGGATATTTGTTTCAAGAAATCCCAGCACATAATTCATCAAAACTCGGGCTCAACATCAGTTCAAAGAACTGAAAGTCTTTTGTTGCCCGGAAGGAGTCTCAACACTGATCTGACAGGTTGGCAAATGTGAAACCAAACACCTGTCACAAAGATCAAAGAGCATGTCTTTAAGCTCCACCTGGAGGTATGCGCAGACGCAGTGCCAAATTAAACAGGCCTGCAGGTCAGTGCAGAAAAAAAGCCAAGAGACCTGTGGGATGACTCCACTGGCGCATTTGTATTGTTGTGTTCAGGTTAAAGTCAGCCTGCAAGAAATAAATGGTGCTGAATTACTTTCAAATACCTTTTTTCATTCAAGAACAGTATGACGTTGAGTTTGCTGCTGTTGGTCTTCCTTTTCTTGGGGACACATTTCCAAAACGCTCAATGTTATGTCCCATGCCATACAGGTAGGACAGGTGATCAGCGCATTTTTGCATGAAGATTTCTCTCCTTGCAAAAAGATGCTCTTGATTTGAGTACAGAACAGCAAATGTAACAAAGTCATCAAACAAGTTTTTGAGCAAACAAATTCCTTGCACATTTATTTCAGAGGTTCCAATCTCAAGGATACGGACCAACATTTCATATCATATGTTTTTGTTACACAATGGTTCAGATACCATTGCCTGTGGTAAATCTGTGAATTCAGCCTGTTTCAGTCTCCTCCATGTTCTCATGCTTTACTATGCTGAACCTCCCACAATGGGGCTCATAATATCAACTGACAAGTCACTGCAGATTGACAACAATCTTTTGGTGAGTTCACTTGTTTTGCTCATAAAAATTCCAGAACATTATGCCGAAGTTAAGGTTTATCATTTCATTCTTCTTGGGTTCATTTCAGGCAAAATGTGAAGCCTTCCAAAGTGCCATATTTGCTGCAAGATCATTTGATCTTGAAGGGGTTGTCAGCATCGATGTCACGAATGTCCAATTCAAGAGATCTATGTGGTTCATCAACAGTTCTTTGAGTTTTCTAAATTGTGACATAAAAGTACTAACCCTTCAAATGCATGGTTTGAGATCACATAAAGGAACATGCTTGCACATCAGCCAAAGTCGCATTGGAGCCCCTATCTTTGTCCACAGTGCCACAGTCACTTTGGAAAACTGCACTATGGAATATGCAGAATCATCAGCCCACACAACCAGTTTTCACACTTTCAATTGCACCATAACAATTCAATTTGTGCAGACAGCACATTTTCAAGGAGCATTTTTTCTGGTGATAGACTCAGGGGGAAATGCTTACATTTCAAACGTTGATTTTATTAATTCTTCTGCTACATTTGCACTGTTCAGCGTTTTGCATGAATCAATGTTATCAGTTGACCATTGCACATTCATTTCCAACAAAAATGTCCTTATTAATGTTGAGAGCTTCAGTCGTGGAATCATAACAAATTCAAGTATTGACAAAAACATTTTGATGTTCGGAAAATGGATCAAATATCATATCAGAGGCATCAAAGGTGGCATCCTTGAGATTAAAATGTCGCACTTTTCCAACAATGCTGCCAGCTTTGGACTTGGAGTAATTGGATGTATAGAACAATGCAGTGTAAATGTGGATAACTGTCAATTTATGAAAAATCAAGGCCCAGCTTTGTTTGAACACAATGCTTCAAACATTTCCACCACAAGCAGCACATTCAGTGGAAACACAGCCTTGCATGCTGGAGCAGCAATCATGGTAATGCAAACAATAAGATCTGAGACCCATAGCTTGCAGTCAACTGCACAGGTTGTGAAAAGATTAGGTCATTGGTACAAGAACATGCTTTCTGGTAAAGAGACAGTACCAGTTCGGGAAATAAGGAACTGCACATTTGCTGAAAACATTGCTGGAAGAGGAGGTGCAATTGCCATAGTAAATGTGTCTTTTCTTTTGATTGGGAATCATTTTGCAAATAACACAGCCATTGGTGACCAAGGCAGAGAAGGTGCAGTGTGGTTGTTACATAGTGCAACCAATATAACAAACTGCACATTTAATGGGAACAAGGCGCCATTTGGAGGTGGAGTCACAATACAAGGAGAGCTAGCCCATGTTAGTCCTTGCACATTCACCAGAAATGAGGCACTGAAAAGCAAAATTTCACAAGGAGGTGCAGTTGCTATCCAACTTGCAGCAGAGAAACAGTTAGAGATATCAAAATCATTTTTTCATGAAAACAAAGCAACACATGCAGGTGGAGCCATATGTGTAGCAAAAAGAGACAACACAGATGGTCTTTCTTCTGTCGAAGGGTGCACTTTTTCCAGAAACTGGGCTGGGTTTGGAGGAGCAATTGCATGCTACTCTGCAAACATAACAACCTCACATTTTGAAGGCAATTCTGCTGTTATGGAAGGAGGAGCCCTGGCATCAAGTAGAAACAGCCAGATCAGTGTCACACTTTGTTCATTTGCTCACAACTCAGCAGGAATTGGAGGAGCCATCTGGTCAAACAACAATGCAAGCCTTTATGTTTTTGCAAGTTCCTTTCAAAACAATTCTGCATATCCAAAGTGAGTCAACAAAGACAGTCACATATTACAATTCAGATGCTTTGAGCACATTTCCATATTTGCTGATTTTGTGTTTTGTGTTATTTTGTGAGTTTGGATGAATCTTGGCAGTGAATTGTTTGAAACCACCATGTTGCCAAATATCTACACTGTTTCAGGTTTAGCTCTTGATTTCAATTTTAGAGAACTGATGCAACACCAAGTGGCACAATACCAGAAATACCCCTTGACACCAGTGAGGTCTGTGTTACAGATGGCCGGAGGTGCATGCTATTTGAAGAACATAAAAAATCTCAGCATGGCAAACTGCACTTTTCGTGACAACACAGCTTTAACTGGAGGTGCCATGTATTTATTCACAGTTGTTTATGCGCAAATCAGGCAATGTGTGTTTGAGAACAACAAGGCCATTTGGAGTGCCGGAGCAATACTTGCAGAAGGTTCAAAGATCTACACACAAAACTGCAGTTTCACGGGAAATTATGCATCTAGCTACGGTGGAGCATTCTCTGTCAACAGTACATCATTACACATTGCACACAGTGACTTTGCAAACAACACAGCTTGTGTAGGGTGTGCCATTTGTTTTAAAGGCTATGCCTCTCCATTGTTTGTGACACACAGCAAAATCAGAAACAACACCTACAGAAAAATAGCTCCATGGAGCTCACGGTGATTTGAGGAAATTCTGATTTCGCTCACTCTGATTTCGCTCACTCTGATTTCACTCCCTCTGATTTTGCTCCCTCTGATTTTGC
>JAAUXT010132841.1_pt1 | contig 26526 bp, 40 predicted proteins | sample 7278171 | NCBI WGS metagenome assembly JAAUXT01 (sample SAMN14350112, study PRJNA611818) | marine sediment metagenome | isolation source: surface marine sediment (1.8m) | place: French Polynesia: Moorea | collected 2018-08
CGTGACCCCTTGTGGTTCTGGCGCTCTCTTTGACTCATGGCTGCCAACATTGGACGTACGTCTCAACTGATCACCCCAGAAGAGATTGACCTTCTTAGTTTCCTGCGCCAGAACATCACCAGGAAACTCGCCATTGAGGCACACACCCAGGGGCTGGCTAAGATGCATCCCCGGGTCCTGAGAGCCGTGATAAACCACTTCAATTTGGGTGCAGCCAGCAACAGGAATTTCGACAGGCTTGTGTGGCGCATCGCACACGGCCAACAATAGGTGAGTGGTTCACAAGTCACTCCACAGCGTGGTTTGACTTGATCTAAAGCGAACTTCGTATTTCTGTTGTTTTTCAGAAAGCAAGAAGTATTCAGGATGACGGCTCTGTCTCGACAGTTGGAGCAGCTCGCGCTTCCCTACGTGAAATCTGCCTTCGCTTCAGACAAGAGAAAAAAGTCGTTGCTGTTCGACCCGAAAGAGGCTGCAACTCTTGACAGAGAAACCATATTTGCGCTTGGTAAATCTACGATGCAATGTCCCTGTCAAGTTTTTGCACAGCCACGTCTGTAGGACACCCGTGCCAATGTTACGTGTGCTGTGGCAATGGCATCATATCCTGGGTTGGACCTGCTGATGCCCTTGGTGATGGGGGAGGGGTCCCAATCCCAGAACGTTCCTGCTGGGTCTTGTCCCCCCCCCCAAGACCCACCCAGATCCTACCCCTCTGAGACTTACCCACTGAGCAAGGTAGCCCCACCCTGGACGTACACATCAGGTAGCTCCCCCCCCCCCCGGACCTTCCCCTCCTCAGCACCTTGCCATCAGGAAGGTTGCATGCGCTGTAAGCGACGCGCCTGTGTTCAGTGCATTGCACCTGAAGTAGAAGCCTGTTTTCATTTCAACCTTTGTTGTTTTGTTTTTTGCCTTTCTGGTTTGCCGTCTATAAAGTAAAAGCATGCTGTTCTACAAGTCGCTTCCTCACTGACTGGGTTTTTCAGGTTCCAATGGGTTGGAGGAACTTGAAGTAATCGATGCGACGTTCCAAGAGTTTGAAGAGACGCTGTTCAACGAGTCAAGCCAGGACTGGGAGCGAAGTCTACAAACTGCCGACGTAAACGAAAAGCTTGACACCAGCATCAGGGAATTCCTTGTCAAACTTTCGCCGTATCTTCTGATAAAATCGGCGCACAAGGCGCTGGAGTGGCTCATTTACAGGTATGTTGATCTGGTGGCACCAATTTCAGACAGCAGACTTTGCAACAAGGGTCCTACGGAAAGCCATGGTCTCCCAAGTGTGACCGAATTTTTTGTTGCTTGTTACTCGACCAACAGGTACCATATTCACCAGATGAACGTCGATGACGTGATGTTGTGTATTCTACCGTATCATCAAAGCAACATTTTCACGCGCATGCTGCAGATTATGGAGATTAGCGACAGGGCCAACAAGTGGAATTGGCTGTTGCAAGTGCAGGTATGCCGTTGTTGGTGTCCACGTGCGGAAACAATTCAATTATCTCGCCGCAATTTGTGTGTCCCTCTCTCTTTCTCGCATGACGGAGCTTTTCAAAGCGTACCGTCATTTACACGTTGCACGTTGCCGTCTCGTGTTTTGTACTCTAGAAATCCGGTGTCACTTTGTCGCGATTGAGTTTGATCAACCACAGCGTCCAAGACGTCAGCTTCTTGTCCTTCATCTGTGAATTTCCAGCCAAACACATCAAGGTAGAATGCAGAATCTGTGTGAAATGGCAACTGTGATGATCATTCACTTGCCGAAGAAGGAAACCTCAAAATGATTATTTTCTGTGTTTCAGGTTCATGGGCCTGACAGTGAACAGCTGAGAACGGTGGTGTCCTTTTTCACATGCACGTTACTAGGAACTTTGCAAAACAAACACGACATATCGGAGAAAATCTTGTCTGTGTTGGTGCCGAACATCGTTCGTGGGCTGAAGTCCAAATGCAAGTCGTACAAGGCAGCTACGTACATGATTCTCTCCCAACTCGCGGTCCAGACAAAGCTCAAAGACGACTTCATGAGCTCACTCGTTCCCATATTGACAAAGGTGAGAAATTCGTTTTGTGCCAGTTTGCGAGAGTGTTTCTGCAAGATGTGGGACATTCATTGTCAAGTTTATGTGGTACATCACACACAACAGGATGTTGTCTTTTCTTCAGCATGTCGATGCGGATTTGTCCACGGAGATGCTTGTGTGCTTGACTATCCTCTTCCAAACACAGAAAATCGGGAAGCTGCCGAAAAGGTGAACGTTAGACCATGAAGGTCCAACTGTTCGGTAGGTCGTGAAATGTCTGAAGCGAGAAATAACAGTAGAACTGATTTCATTTCAGATCGTTCAATCACCTGAGCAAACTTCCCGGATTGGTAGAGAACATTTCTTCCCTCAGTGCTCGTTATGACATGAACGTCTTTATCAGCGCCTATCTCCACCGCCTCGTCCCAAAGGGTATCAAGGTAAGCCTGTGAAAGTGGCCATTTGTTGAGCATGTGCTGTTGAGACCAGCAGATGAACTGCACATTTGAAATTCGTGGAATTCTGTTGTGGTTGTTTATCTGTTGGTGTGAACAGCTTTCGCACTGTCCTTGTTTTCTCCGCGTTGTCTGATTCGGTCGTGCTTGCACGAGTGCGTCTCGCTGTGCTGCAGATGACGGCTGAGAGCGCGAGCAGCGGCGGCGAGGCGTCCGACTCGGATCTGCTGAGCGGCGTCGCCGACTACACGGCGCTGCTGACGGGGTTGCTGCAAGGCGTCCACCTCCCGGCTTCCGTCGCGCTCGACGTCTCTAGGTGAGCTGCCGGGTATTTGGCATTCAAAGCAACGGCAAATGTGAAACATCCACTCGTCCGACTCATACACCTTGTTTTTGTGCAAAATGGCCAAGGATAAGTGTGTATTCATTGGTAGTGTTGGACGCGATGATTGTATTGCAGTGAGTTGTTGTTGAGCCTGCTGGCGCTGAGAGCGGAGAAAAGCGAGGAGGAGTGGAGAGAAGTGGCCAATGTCTTGCTGTCCATAATGGAGCGAAAGTGAGTCCCAGAGAGCATGCTCTTCCGTGTTTTGTTGGCAGTGGCAGAACTGGTCAGAAGCCTGAATTCGGGAAGTTTGTGGAGTCCTTTCTCTCATGAATGCCTGTGGCGTCTCATCTGCAGGTACTCTCTGTCTCTGGATGAGGCAGTGGAAAACACGCTGTGTATGATGACGTCAGAAGAGGAGCGCGCTGCGCTCAACGATATCCTCCGCGTGACGTCATCAGCCGTCAAGTACCAGATGGTTACGGATGACAGCACAACGCTGTATCTGGGTCTCCACCACACCAGGTCCTCGCTCAGGACGCTGGCCGTGGAACAGCTTGCCAGCAACCTCAGGCAGAATCTGGTCAGTGTTCGTGCAAGCTGTGATGGGTGGATGATTTGTCAGATTCTGTCTGACCCGCTTGCAAGTTTCAATTGTTTTTTCTGTTGGCAACGAGGTTTGTTCTTTGCAGAAGTTGCCCGAAGGATTCGCAGAAGGAACTTTGATTGCCCGGCTGCGCGACGACAGTCCCAGTGTGGTGGAAGCTGTGCTCAAAATGAAGGAGGTTTGTTCAACTGTGCATGGTTCCCAGGCTTTGTCAAGCACTTGACACTTTGCGTGAAGTGTTTGTGAAGCAAATGTGTTGTGGTTGCAGGATCTGCTGGGTGTGTTTTCACGGGAGAGCCTGGTTTCAGAGCTGATAAAGCTTCTTCAGAGATCGTTCGGGCAGCCAGAATGGTGCGTGGTGCTTTTCAATTCTTCAAACAATCCATTGTTCTGAGCCAAGACACCAGAAATCGATGTCCAAACTATTGAGTGCAGTTAAAGGTAGACTATTTCTCTGCCGATGTTTCTGACCGACGAAGAATTGCTTTCGTGGTGTCAAGTTCACAATTGCGTATCGTTTTCATTCGTTTGAATGTGTGGACTTGCACTACTCTTCGAGTGGGGGTTGATCACGACTGATTTCTCAACCCACGCTCTCAATTGCTTCAGGTTGCGGGTGACCACAGCCGCGATCGACCTGCTGACCAATTCGCGTGTCGCGGAGACGAGCTCCCCAGATGTCGCCGTGTTGCCGCTCCTGCCGTTTGTGCTTGTGCGCCACTTGTCGGACGAGTTCCTGCAGCCGGCGCGCGTCGTCATGTCGTCGCAGCTCGCGCAGAGCAGCGCGCTCCTCAAAACTATGGCGCGAGGTGAGCACACCTTTGCTTTACTGGAAACGAAGCTCTTAAAGACAGTGGTTTGTGAAATTCGGTTTCAACATTGTATGTTGCGATTGGTAGCGGTGTCGACAACACAAGTGGAAGTGGCAAAGCACAAACCTTCATTGCACTCATATCCACCAAGCGCGCCGAACAGTTGGCGGGTCTGGCTGTAATGCGTGCGAGAAAAACATCAGCGACTCCAATGTGGCTCGGTTCTGTGCCAAGTCATGATTTCACCCGCTGAACAGTCTCAGTTCAAGAGTTAGGTATTCGTTTGGGTCAACTAACACCATTGCAGGTCGTCCGCCACCCAGTAATCGATTCTTTGGTGAAGGGTTTTGTGTGATGTCCTTCACGGGTATAATCAGTTCCGTAAAATGTTGTCCAGATTGGCGCTCGGCGCTGGAGAAAGCGGCGTCGATGCGACGCGAGGAGCGCGACAAGGCGCTGGCGCACGTCAACGGCGTCTTCATCCGCGGCCTCGTCGGCGCGCTGCACGCCATGAAGCCCGCCAAGCGCCTTCAAACCGTGCGTACTCGCTGAACTGTTCAATGTGCGCGTGCACACAGATTGAAAAAAACAATGCGCCTCTAATTTTCTCAGTTCGATGAAATGTGTCAGTGCTTGCCAAAGTGAGAAAGTTGTTTGCAATAACATGTTCCCCACGCAAGGCTGACAAGGTTTGTGATGAGCAGCTGATGTCATCAACGCTTCACAGTCTTTTCGCTTGGACAGGTGGAGGCGATGTGCGCCTCGAGCGGAGAGGACGAGTCGGTGAAGCTCATCTGCGCCGTCGTGTGCTGCGAACTGGCCGTGCAGTGCAGAGACGCGCACGAGTGGACGTCGGTGCTGAAGCCGCTGCTCGACCTGCTGCTCGCGCCGACCTGCTTCCGCAAAACAGAGGTGCGCTCCAGTCACGCACCACTGGTCGTGCAGGGCAGCGAGCTATTTTGTTATCAGTGGTGCCGTGTTTCAGAAAACCGTGCATACAGACAGAAATGTATCTTGAGGGTCAGTGTTCAGAGTTTTGTCAGGCTGTTGTGCTGAAGGACGACGACACGTTTCCGAAAGAAGAAATCGAACTTTGGGGCTCTCGTTTGGTGCAAATGCACAGCACTCTAAACGACTGGACGCATGCCTTCAGTGCACGTGTTTGGAAAGAAAGGGTGCAACAGTAACTCCACCAGTTGATTCCAATGTGGTTTGGTTGACGGTGCCAGGTCACGATTTCACCCACTGGACACGTTGCGCACAGAGGTTGTGGAGAAGCTAAAAATTGCCTGGAATCCAGGAAGGGAGAATCACAAGTAGAATTTTGTGAAAGATCAAAGATTTCTCACGAGTTGTTTCCTTCTCTGATTCACCAATCATGTCCGTGTCGCAGGTGGCGACAGGCTACGCGGCAGGAGAGGACCTGATGCCCTGCATGGGCCTCTGGGTGGCGTACCTGCACAAACACGACAAACTGCACATCGATCTGCTTGTCTGGGTCCTGGACCGACTCCTCACTCACCTTCCCGCCGTCGTGAGCAAGATGAAGAACAAAGGTACGTACTGAGTGGTGTGTGCATGTGAACACGTGAAATGGAAACGCCAGAATAAACAAAAATCTGTTGATAGTTTTGTTCCTTTGTGCAGCTGCTGTACATTCGTGCAGATGTCGGAATTGATTTCAAAATCTGAGAGGAGCCGTTTGTTTCAGACATGTTGTGGTGGGACGTAGACAGTGAGTTGGTCGCGTGCGTGACGCGGATTCTGGACACAGTGATGACTCGAGCCTGCGACCCGCAGAGAGACGAAGAGCAGGTTCGACCCTGGAGACATCTGCTCAAGGTGAGGAATCCAGTTGAAATGTGACGTTTGAGAGCTTCACCTCGTTTAATGTCGAATGTGACAGTTGATTCAACGACGGGCAGGTGACAGTCCTTGTGTGCAGTTTCAGGACACGATGAAGGCTGAACATCTGTGCAAGTTGCTGTGTGTGATCTGCACGTGGCCCGTCTCCGCGCCGACTCGAGGGCGGCTCCGTCCGTCGCCCACGCTGCAGGTCGCGAGTCTTCACTTCATCAACAATTTGCTGCGAAGCCACGCGTCCCCGATATTCATCAAGAACACACCAGGTGCAGGTCTCGTTGTTTGTGATTTTGATAAAGGAGCGCAGAACATTTTTGATGTGGTGGTGGTCGTCGTCATTTGGTGCTTCCCGTTGACTTCAGTTGTGACCTTTGGCAGTTGAAATTGGAACGAAGGGAACAACGCAGCACTCGAAACGACCAAATACGCGCGGTTTGTGCGCATATGTGGAAAGAAAGGGTGCAACAGAAACATCACCGGTGATTCCAATGTGGCTGGGTTTCATATGCCAAGTCGCTATTTTACGCACTGGACATTGTCAACACCCGATCAGAACCCATGTTTTCAAGATTCTTTCAGTGTCGTTGGTTGTCCGTGGGTTTTTCTTGAAAATTGGTCCTCGTGGCCTTTCTGAAATACAGACGCAGAGTCGTGAATCCACAAACCAGTTTCCCGTTTGTTCACATTCCACCATTGCCGTCGATGCCCAGTGCTGGAGACGTTGCTGGTGAACCTGGTGCACCCGGCGCGGGTGGTGCGGGAGGCGGCCGCGAGCTGCGCGCAGACGGTGCGCGCGACGTGCGGGAAGCAGCTGCCGCAGGTCGGCGGGCTGCTCAAGAAAATCTGCCGCAGAACCGAAGAAATCGCTGCCGATGCCGAGTTCCTCCCGCTGGTGCGTCGCGTGTGAAGTTCAAAGCGTTTTCAAGTCGTCTTTTGGGATGGAGAAACCAAATTGTATCTCCAAAGCTCAGAAGAACGCCTGATTTGCACTCAGTCAGATAAATGATTGCAGATCATCAAGAAATTGTCTGAAAGTGAGGAGTACCCGGACATGTCGTGTGTTCACGTATTGCTGACGTGGGTGGAGAACCCGACCACGCCCCCGCACACCCTGGACACCCTGCTCCGCTGCGTGGAGTTCGCTCCCGATGAGGTGAGAACACTGAAATTTGTATTTTTGTTCGATTCCAGAATCCTTCGTGTGGCTTTTGGAAGACTTCTCAAAGACCAGGAGAGTCCGTTGAGCTGCAAACTAGTGCGAAAACAGTCAGTTCTCGGCAAGATAAAATGAATGCTGACAATATAACAACTTTGCTTGTCCGATACTTTGCAGATCGTGGTGGAAAGATCGCTGCCAGTTGTGGATGTAATTCTGGAGCTGTGTGAGAGTCGCGTGGAGGAGGTGCGTGAGGCGCACGTTGGCGTGCTGGAGCAGGTCATGTCACGTGTTTCGGGTCACGTGACGGGACAGTCGCTCAGTACGCTGCTGCAGTGTCTGCGCATCGACGTGCGAATCGGAGGCGCCAAGAGTCCTCAGACCATCGCTCTGGAACAGGTATCACGGAAATGTATTTTGCTCAACGTTGGCACCAACCTCGGTGTCATCAGTCTTGTTCCGGACACAATTTTTCGGCTGTACTTTCCTGAGCCAGTACAGCCTGGCCAAAATATTGGTGTTCGAGATGTTTATCGTTTTAGTCATCAATGTTTGCTCAAACTTCTGAGTCAAGGTGTGCGTGCAACTTGTGGACGAAGTTTTGCGGTCACTGCCCACCATTCACAGATGACGAAGGCGCTGTTCCGGAGCCTCCCCGGCGTCGCGGAGCAGAAGCGCGTCGTGTCGGCCGTGCTCGACGTGGCAGAGAAAACGGACGCGAGCGACGTGCTCAACAGCGTGCAGAAAACCCTGCGTCACGTACGTACAGAAGACAGTGCGCAATCCGAGACTAGCTGGGCATTTTAGGCCAATTTGAAGCAACGGGATTTGCTTTCGTTTCAGTTGAAGCTGGACGGAGCACACGTTGCACACGAACTGACAGCTTCAAATGAAGAACCCAAGTCGCAGACAGTCAAACAGAAGCGTCGAAGGTCCAAGTGAGTTTGGATGTGTTCTTTGATTTTGAATGGGCTGAAATGTGACGAGTGACGTATTTTGGCAAGTAAAGTTTTGGTTCAAGAAGACTCAGCTTCAACTTTGAATGAGTGAAGAGTCCTTTTGGTGTCGCAGGCGAACGTCGGAGGACGGGGTGACGAGTCGCTTCTCGTGGCGTCGCGCGACGATTCTACTCGAGGCGCTGCAGACGCGCAGATCGGTGCACGACCCGCAGACGATGCTGTCGCTGCTGTTCGCCCTTCTGACTGAGTGAGTGAAAACCTTTCAAGCTTCTGCAATTTTTTTTGTGACGCTGACTGGACACGTGAGGTTTCGTCCTTGTCTTGGCAGCGCTTGATTTCGCTTCAAAACCGCCGTGTCTTGAGCGATTGATTTATCCGCGTTCCAGGCTGTTGGGCGAGGAGGGAGAGGACCTGGAGTACAGAAAGCGACTCGTGCTGTCCTGCATCCATAACATCACCAAGCAGTGGCCTGACGACCAGACGAAGCCAACTCAAGGTACAGGATATGCAAAGGACACAAAACGTGAATGGCATTGATCACCCAACACAGAAACAGTCCCATAGTGCCACCGCGTGGCCATCACTTCCACACACAGCTCGCAATTCACAAACCATTTTTGTCGGGTTTCCTTGAGATGTTGACAAACATCAGGTGGCCACAAGTTTCCTCGACACACGCGCTGTGTTGTAGAGTCGATCAACATGGAGTCGCTGGTTCGGTGCGTGAGCGGCTCGGCGAGTCCGCAGACGCAGCAACAGGCGCTGCTTGTCATGGCGTCGCTCGCTGACTTCTTCCCCGTGAGTCCGGCCGCCGAACAGACTGGTTCGGGTGTTTCTGTGTGGAATGCACGTGGAACTGCAGAGATGAGACCAGCAGGGTTGCAACAGACAATGTTGAGTCCTTTCCGAGATAAAGTTCCGAGTGAGGTGAGCACTTCACCTGTCAAGATTTCAGAAATCGACGTTGGTGTCTATTCTAGGACTACATGCTCCACAACGTGATGTCCATCTTCACGTTTGTCGGGGGCGGTTTGCTGCAGCAGGACGACAACTACAGTCTGCAGATCATCACCACGACGCTGCAGACCATCGTGCCTGCGCTGCTCCAGGTGCGACGGACGATGTCGATTTTGTGTTCAGCCCCCTGGGAGGTTGTTGGGCGCTTGTCCAAAGCGATGGCAGAAATACGACCGCTGAAGCATTTGCGACCTCGCAAAAATTTGTGCAGATACACACGATGAATCTTTTTGGCTCAAAATGGTGTCCGGAGAGGTTCTGACATCTGTCTTCGGTTTCTCCAGGCGCAGGCGCAGAGCCGCTCGACCCCCGAGAAGCTGGACGAGCTCGTCGCCAGCATCCTCCAAGTCTTCGTCGACGCTCGCCACGCCGTCCCCAAACACAGGTTCTTGGTCCTACCTCTCGTGTCAAAGCAATACCCATTGGTTCACGCATGGACCGGCAGTTCAGTCAACTTGCTCGTTCTCATTGTCAAAGTTGTTTTGTTGCAGGTGCATGTTGGTGTTCCAGACGCTCGTGGAGACGCTGGGCGCGGAGCAGTATCTCTGGATGATCCCGGTGCTCGTGATGGAGAGCGCTGCACGTCACAAACACGCCGCAGCCCCCGACGACCAGGAGTGGGTGAGCACACTCCTTCACCCGTTCGCGTCACGGCCTTGTCTAGGGTCCTGCATAAAAGCACAAATTGAATGTGTGGACCAGCTGGTTGCTGCTTTTACAAAGATTGGCTGTTTGCTTCAGGCCTTTTGGCACCTGTTTGTTCCGAGACTGCCAGTGATTGTCAGTGGCAACATTGAGAATGTCAAGAATAGTGTGTTGGGTGTTTTTTCCCCTGCATTCGAACCCGCTGAGATAGATCGCGGTCCACGCTGTGCTTGCAGTCAGAGACCGGAGTGGACGCGGACAGCATGTTCTGCATCAACATTTACGAACAGTTCAGCGCCCGCACCCAGATGGCAGCACTGACGAGTGTCCTGCACTTCCTGCAGAAACTCGCCCACCACCACAAAACAGGTCAGTCAGTCTGCTGCTTGGAAATTATCCCAGCTGCACAACCTGCTTCTGTTACACCTGAATGTGTCCTCAACCTGTCTTCCATTGGCTCTGCAGAGTCGAGCTCGGTGACCCCTCGCCGCTTGGGAGTGCAGCGGACGGGACGCTCGGACTCGCGGGCCGCCGCCGCCGTTCCGGTCGTGTCGCTGGGGACGCTGAGCGCGCAGCAGGTGCGGCTGCTGCAGTACCACCTGACGAAGCTGCTGCCGGCCGTGCTGCAGCACGAGGCGTTCATAGCCCAGGTCAGTCGTGCCTCCACCACTGTCGTGAGGACATTTTCCAGGTGTTCCTTTCCTGGCTTGTTCGTTGTCATTCAGTATTCACACGAAGTAAACACCGGAAAATGCGTTTACTTTTGTCCGGTTTCAGATCGTGGCTGACATGGAGCAGAAGGCGCTCGGCATCGACGCGGGTCAGAGCGGCGCGTCGCAGACTCACTTCCGGCAGTTCGTGCAGGAGGTGCTCGCCTACATGACGAGTGTGGCGCGGCTCTGCGGGCAGCAGTCCACCAAACCGGCGCAGGCGCGCTTCTGGCGAGCGCTCTCCAGCAAGGTGTACGACATCCTCGACAAGGTTTGTTGTGTTTGTGCTCTTTTTGTTGCTTTTCCAGAAAATAGACTCGCAGATGCCTTTCAAACGACGTTATGTGTTCTGACTTGTGACTAACTGAAGTCCCCACAGAGTTAGCGCACAAAGCTCACGAAATGTGAGGTGTACCATTGTGTTTTCTTTTCTGCGTTTCAGGTGAACTACCTGCTGCCGACTGACAGTCTGCTAGAGGTGGTCGGTTCACTCGTGACGCACGAGTTGGTGTCGCTCCGGAGAAAAGCGCTGGAACTGCTCGCCAACAAACTGCAGCAGCTGGAACCGGATTCTCTCTCCAGGGAAGAGGTCAGGCACTGATCAGTTTGTTGTGTAGGTGGCCAAGTTATTTCAATTTAGTGTCGAAGTGGGGACGTTTTGTAGCACATTTGGTGCACGTGACTCTTTTAGATCTAGCTGCAAATGATTTCGGGTTGTTCGCACTCCCCACGCGTGTCTCGGTGTGCCCGGTACAGGTGAAGTCGCTGCTCGACCTGCTCGACGTGTTGACGCGTCTCGCAGCGGATGAATCCAGCGGCTCCGACGCCGAGTTCGTCCAGTGTCGCCAACATGCGCTTTTCTCCCTCCGCCTCGTCACTCGTCTCCTGGGCAACCAGCACCCACAGAGATTCGTCAAGGTAGGTGACGCAGACAAACACGTGTGCTCAGCCACGCAGTGAAGCTGGAAGTTGTTCCCTTAGAGTGAGCACAGCGCTATTCAATACTGTAATTGCCATGGTTTAAAATGAAACGTCAGTGTGTTCATTCGCGCGTCCGTTGTAACTGCTCTGACCTTGTCGCCGTGTGTGTTGCAGCTCTACGACGTGGTGGTGCCGCTGCTGACGGACGCGGCGCTGCCGCCGCCGCTGCTCGGGGTCGCGCTGCTCTGCGTCGCGGAGCTGTGCACAGCGCTGCGCGCGCACTCCATCTCAAAACTGAGCGCCTTCATCCCTCCGCTGCTCGAGATCCTCAAGAAACATCAAGTGTTGCTCAAGTGAGTTGTGTTCTGGCTTCGTCACCGTTCTGCTGTGCTTGAGCACACGAGTCTTGAAACATGACACGGACGAGAGACTGGTGCTCGCCTGTGTTCGAAAAAGAAAAATTTCACGCCATTTTGTCGTTGTCTGACATTTGTCGAGTTGAGTGGAAGTGAAGTGCGTGTCACTGCAGGAACGAGATGGTGTGCAACTGCGCGCTGATTGCTGTGCAGAAGATGATCGCCACGCTGCCTCACTTCCTCAGTCCCTACCTCCTCAACATCATCCTCGTGGTCTGTGTTCAGTGTGCCAACTGCGATTTTGAGACATTTTCGTGCACCTTCTGACATGAGTTTGCTTTGGGTGACGAATCAGAATGTGAAACTTTTTTCAGATCTGTGAGTTGCACGTGAAGCTGGGTCGCAGTGAGGACGCGAGTAAGAAGCCGCAGAGCGCGCACCGCGTGTCCGCCATCAAACAGCTGCTCTGTTCGCACGTGCAGCCGCGCGTGCTCATCCCGACGCTCGTCAGCTGCTGCGAGAAACTCATGCGCGACAACCAGGTGCGATCAACTGCAGTGAGGCTTCTCAACGTCTGGCGCAAAATGTTGACCTTCGCGGGGCGCTTTTGCTGTTTGTCTGAGCTTGTTGAAGGACGAGTTGGATCGTTGTATTGGGCTAACAAATTCCTGGAATTCTTTGCACGTTGCAGGGCGGGTTGAAGCTGATCGCGCAGGTGGCGCGGGAACACATCGCGGGTATGCGCAAAGACGACCTCGCGGCGCAGCACTCGGCGCTCGTCACTTTCTTCTGCGGCGCGCTCGACCTGCGCAACACACCTGGCCTCGCGGTAAGACAGCGTCTCACAGCGTTTCGCTTCAAAGGTTCAGTGAAGCAAGACTGCGAGATTTTGCGAAGCTTACATTGATGGCATCCCAACACATTGAAAAACACCATGCCTGAGTTCTGAAGGACAGCGTCTGGTTTGTGTCGCAGTTGTCGTGGGAGGAGACTGGAGAAGTGGAGGACGCGTTTATCGACGCCGTCATCGCCATGACGGTACAGCTGCCCGAGACATCCTTCAGACCCATGTACTACAAGGTGAGGGGCGGCGCCTGGACACGCCGTCGGTCATTATCTTTCAGTGTGATTCAGCGAGACATCGGAACTTATGGTTTGTTTTTTGCAGCTGTACGACTGGGCGTGTCGTGAAGACAACGCAGCGTCGAGAAACCGGCAACTCGCCTTCTTCAAAGTCTCACACAGGTGCGAACAGCAACCGCAGCATGAAACACGGTGTATTCAAGTCACACAATTCCGTATTATTGAAAATGAGTCTTGTTGTCAGGTTGGCAGAGAGGCTGAAGGGTCTGTTCAACGCGTTCGTGGGACACACGATGCAGTCCATGTGTCAGGTGCTTCAGGCCAATCACTCCAAAACTTCCGGTGAGAATACGATCCATTCCAGCCCTGGTTTGGAGGGGAGTGGCAGGAGAATACGCCTTGCTCTATTTTGTGGCGAGCAGCAATGTTGTAACTTGAGCGAGACTCACAGCGATCAACTTTGTCGGTCTCCAACCCGCAGTCCAGACCACAAGTGAAATTTCTTGTTCTTTTACCGCTCGTCCACAGTGGTGGATTACTACGGGAGCGACGCCGCCGGCAGCAGGAAGAGCAGCTTGTTGCTGCGTAGCGTCCTCGGCTGCCTGCACCAGTGCATGCTGCACGACTCGGAGGGCTTCTTCCAGAGGGATGTCTTTAAGATGCTCATGCAGCCGCTGGTCGATCAGGTAAACATTTCGTACCGGTGTAAATCTCTGGTCACCCAATTTGTGTGAGTTTACCTCAAGAGACTGGAGGTGGTACGTGTCGTCTTCGCCTCCAGATCGACAACTGTGTTGGTGGGGACGCGGAGTACGAGGCGCGCATGATGGAGAGCGTCGTGCCCTGCGTCTCGCAATTTGCCGTCGCGTCAAAGGACGACTCCGCGTGGAAATCACTCAACTACCAGGTCATCCTCAAGACTCGACACAAGTCGCCCAAGGTGAGCAGAAATTACTGACGCAACTGTTTACACTCGCATTGTGGAATGTGACCATAACTGGCAGTCGGTTCTGGAACAATTTAGTTGGATTGCGCTCAATTATCGGACGTGGTGTATTGGGCAGGTTCGCTTCGGCGCGCTGCAGGTGGAGGAGGCAATCGCGCACAAACTGGGCGAGGAGTTCATCTCGTTGCTGCCAGAGACCATCCCGTTCCTCGCCGAGCTCATGGAAGGTGCGTACCGGCAAACCACGATCACTTGCAATTCCGTTTTGTCACCAGAATGTCACATTTTGGACTCAATGGAGCCAAGCGTGGTGGTGTTCTGGAATAGATTCCTGGTCAAGTTGTAGAGAAGATAAAACAGCCCGCACCCTATCAAAGCGGCATCAATACTGTGGTCCCTGAACAAGTGTTACCAATGTGGATACAATGTCAGAGTACACTGTGCATTTGCAGATGAGGTGGAGGAGGTGGAGCAGAAGTGTCAGGAGGTGATCCGCAGCATCGAGCAGCACGTCAACGAGGACCTGCAGAATTACTTCTGATCAGTCGGGGCGTCGCTCGGGCCGCAGCTTCGAGACATCCCCATCGGGACGGACGGAAGAGCTGAGGACGCAACTCACCAAGTACACGCTTTCCTCTTGGATTGAGCCACCATTGCTGAGCGTCGTTTACACTCAGACCGAACAGAACTGCATGCAGTGAAAAATGCGTGATGTGGGTCGCGAGGGGTGCCGTCGGACCAGCCCGAACAGAGAAACCGTTTGTGAGGAATTATTCATTTCTTGGTTGAAGTTTATTGGAATAAAAAACACAGAGAAATCAGCCATGATCATTGTAGTGTTTGATCTTGCCAAGGGAAGGTTCCACAACGAAATCTCATGCAAATTCTGTACATCAGAAACGCAGACAACGTCTCCTGCATTGATTTTCATCACTCACTGCGCAGAGAAGATTCCCATCCCTTGACTCAAAGCATTGACATCAGCAAAAAAAAAAACCCTTGACATGTTGATCCAAGGTTGCTTTCAGTAAACTGCACAAAATATTTACACCGGCAAGTGGCTTCGTTTGGTATATCCACAAGTTGAAGCCGTCACCTGGATAATTGTACTGCGTGAGTGTCAGGAGGACACCCAGAACAATTGACATTAGACATTGTGGCGTGGCACTGTTGGTATGTCTGCACTCCCAATGCCCGCCGACACTTTGAACACAGTTCAGTCTTGGCGAAGTTCTCAGCAGTGTGGTCCTCAGCCCGTGCTGAGGTGGTCCTTGGCTGACCACATGACGTCGCCTGAAGCGTTCCAGCTGATGACCTCGAACACATAGTCTTGATTGGGCTTCAGGTCAGTGAGCACCACGAACGGAACTGAACTGACTTTCGTCTGGGTCTCTTGGGGCTGTGTGTTCTGGGTTGGGTGGTAGATTATGGTGTAGTTCTGGTGCGATTGGTGTGGCGGCGTCTCGGGCTCATTTTCGTCGCACGCTGCTGTTGGGAGGAGTCGGTACCAGGAGACCACGGCTCGCACCGTGTGTTCCACGGTGGTTTCGAAGCGAGCGCCGGCGACCTGAGCGAGCGGCTGCGGTGGCAGTGCAGCGGGCAGCCCCTCGGGCTCCACCGCGGCCTCCTCAGACTCCCGGGGCTCCGCCAGTGCCGTCGGGTCCAGGGTTGCTTCGTAGAGCATCGACACTGTTGTGCTTTCTGTGGAAGGTTCCACTGTTGTGATTTCTGTATCTGAAATACCGTACGTCAGATCAGCTCAGTTGGCGGAAAATGTGGTTAAAGTGAAATGATATGTTCAGAGCATTCTGTTTTCCTGAGCAATTGTTGGGTGGTTGACGCTCCAAGAATTTTTCAAGACCGAGCATAAATTTTCAGACGGAAAATGGTCGGAGCAGTTTCGAACGCATTCAGTTGCAAATGAAAAACTTTTTGCACAAAGCAAGTGGCTTTGAAACGCATTGTTGTCTCTTTCCAAGTGCACTATCACAAGCGAGACGTTTCTGCGCGCAGAGAGTTCACGCTCATAGTATTTTTGATTGCTCATGCATACGAAAGAGTAGACCTCGAACGTACCTGAGGTTGGCTCGTGATCAGTTCTGGTGGTTTTGTACAGCACGAGTTTGGACATCGGACTGTAGCCTTTGTTGTTGCGTGCTTGCACCTGTGGAATTCAGAAGGAACACGCGGGAGTGTTGGCGATGTCTGCCACGGAATGTGCGCAATTCAGCGGGAAGAAGGAAAAGCAAGAAAACAGACGAACAAGAAACTTGGCTGGCGCAGTTGGGTCTTCATTGTCCACAAACTAGTTCCAAAGAAATTGTGGGATTTGAATCAGAAGTCAATTTTGAGTGGAAATTCTTTCGTTGAAAGTGCAATGTTTTTCTTTGCTTTAACTTTGTCCTGCGAACGAACGCAGTCTATCACTACGGAATGCCTTGTGAGGTCCCTGGGAGGGAGGGTGGACAGCAGAGCGGTGCTGTACACGCAGAGTTGGCATCTGTTGCGCATGAAATATGCACGAGGCCAGTGACACCCGGCACTAATGGGCATCGGGCCTGCGCTCCGGGGACGAACTTCAAAGGGCCACAAACAGCCAACCTGCTTGTATTTGTCCTATCTGCCTTCATTTTCTGGCGGGACCTTTCCACCTTCAGAGTGTGGCTTATGCCTTTGGTCTTGGTATGTGAACTGGTATTTGAACTGACTGGTGTTGCTTCGTCTGACTTGTTGGCGGAACAAGACCAGACCACGGGGCCCAGTCTGCACAAAGCGAAATTCTTCCGTTTTCCTGAAAAGAACACTTGCTCAAATGTGTGTGTGTGTGTGTGTGGGGGGGGGGGGGGTGCGTGCTTGTGTCACCTTGAAGTGGTAGTAGGTGTTGGGGACGAGGCCCTGGATCGTGGTGTTGGTCACCTCGCCTAGGATGCCTTGTACCGTCCACTCGGCGTCCGGGTTACTCGCGTTCGTCGTGAACAGCACGATGTAGCCTGAGGGCGAATCGGGTCGCAAAGAGATGACAATCGCCTTGACAGTGATCATCATGTGTTGTGGAAAGACCAAAACGCCAGGTAGATACGAGACAGTTGTCTGTGTCACAACAGACTCAACAAACTTCAATTGCTGAAGCCCCGGCGTGTTTTTGCTGAGGATTGATATGTTGTGGTTAGAAATGAGCTCACCCGCTATTTTCCCGTTGGGTCGTTTGGGCGGACTCCACGAGATGTGCGCGGCGGTGCTGGAGGAGCCGTTGAGCGGGCGGCGCACCGTCACGTTTCGCGGCGGGAAGTCGGGCGCTGCGCGGACACAGAAACAACGCGCCTTACTCCCCAACTTGGTCTTGCACACTTTGCTCAGTGCATTGTTTCATGCCGTTGCACTTAGCAAGTGGTTCATCCTTGCATTGTATAGTCTGGGGACCAAAGTAGATGCCTCCAGATTCAAGAACTGCCAGGTTCAACGGAGCCGAACTCACGCGCGGCGAACGTCGTGTTGAAGACGGAGTCGCTGAACTCGGTCGTCTCGTCGCCCAGCATCGTCTGCACCTTGAACTCGTAGCGAGTGTCGGGCCGCAGTGAGTACAGGACCACCTTGTGCGCCTGCGTCGAAAACAAACAACCGTGCACCATTGACGGACACAGTGAGAGAGCGAAGCGCGAGTTCTGCATGCGTCTGCATTTTGCAATTTCGCTGCTGTCGCAATTTCACTTGGATTCACGACAAACTGTCCCATGTTTTCACTGCAAAAACCTTGACTGTGACGGTCATTCGCTCTTCGTCAGGCTGGGGCGTGTAGGCGACGATGTAATATCGCCCGTCCGTGATCTTCTGCGCGCGTCCGAGCGACGGGTCGCTCCATTCGAGCCACACGGTGCGCGGAGACAGGACGAGCGACTTGAGCTTCTCCGGCCGGACCAGCGGACCCACCGTCGGACCTGCAAAACGCTCGTCCTGTCAAGGTCCGGTCGATACGGGACGATATGGTGCGTCTCGGCGCACAACCTCTGGTTTTGACAAGTGCAAAAAACACCGAACATGGCAGCTTACAAAAAAGAAAAATGTACCCTGTGCTGGTGAACTGCAGTCAACAGTCACGGTGACTGGGTGTTTGTGAATACTGACCGTCGATCTCACGTGTGTAGATGAGATCGTAGACGACGGGCCCCTTGCCGAAGTTGTTGAAGGCGCGCAGGCTGACCACGTACTGCGTCGAGTACTCTGCAGTCAAAAGATACCAAGTCTCGTAGAAGACGAGTGTGCTTTCATGACGACCTGACAAAGTCGCTCGTCCACCGCTAACACTTTTGAGCAGAAATTGCAAGTGTCCAAAATGAGTCGGCTGCTGTCACAATTGCCGGACGCCTGATGTTATGGACTTACTGAGGTTTTTGATGGTGAACGAGTTGGTGTTGGCGTCCACGTACTGCCAGTTGACGTCGGGCACGCCCTCGCCGTAGCCGACCATATAGCCGCGCACGAGCACAGAGTCGCGGGGTCGCTGCCACATCAACATGATGGTGTCCGTGCCCGTCCGAGTCCGCACGTTCGACGGCTTCCCAGGCTGCGCCGTCTCTGTGAGTCAGAGCAGTGTGGATTCGTTTTTCTGTGGGACTTTCTGAGATCTGCTGAGGTGTCGTCCACGCTGGACAGTTCTCAGATCAATCTCCTGCAGACACATGGTTTTCGGCTGAACAATCCATTCGCTGCGCTTTTCTGTTGAAAGGGAAAAGAATAATCGTTGTTCCACCTGAGAGGACGGGGCTATTGAAGCAATCTCAGAATGGTGACCCTGTACGGGTGATGTCAATTTTGAAGGAATCACTTCAATGTAAACTAAGTCGTCACTCGTGGGTTTTGCTGTCAGTCGTGACGATTTCTGTTGTGTCAGCGCGGTTTCCACGCTGTTGTTTGTCTCTTTTGGGGGGGTGGGTAGGTTGAAAAGAGAAGCATCATTGAGGTGCCGAGATCCAGTTCGTGACGCAGGAAACACACACGCCTGACACACGAGCAGTTTCAAGCACCTGGCTGATGTTCGCTGACGAGTGTTATCGCAGAAAGGTACATCCTGCTCAAGCTGCAGAGATTCTAAACAACAGTAATTCGGATCAGGTGGCTGTTTACAGCCATTGACCAAGAATCACAGGTAGTTGTTGGGATCAAACAGGCTCATCACGGTCAAAACACTTTGTTTTTATGTTTTCTTACGGAGACCAGCAGGAAAACAGGATTTGTCACAACTGGTTTTGATTTGCAAAGCTCATGGTACTGCTGATATGATGCTGGGTGCAGATGAAGGGTTGATTGCTCAGAATTAAACAGGGATGATACCGACCAGTGCTGGCGGACACCGCCAGTTTTGGTGCAGTACGCGTACTGCTGAAAAACGTCTCAAAAGAATTTTGGGATATTCTACTGGGTGGTGTAGAAAGTATCGGCAAAATTCGGTTCTTCTAGTTGCACCATTTGATGAAGGTGGTCAAACGTTTTCGGTGGCCAGTTACAATTTCTCGTGATCAATATTTTTCTCTTGATAACAGTGCTTCTTTTGTTTCATGATTTGGATATTTATCCAAGGCCTTTGAAAGTCTGTTTGGAGATGTTGACCTTTGATTTACTGTGGCTGGTGTTCAACTCAAATTCTGTTGTTTGTACCATCAGCTGTGGAAGGAATGCTTTTACGCCCGCGCAGGCGTCTGTGCGTGGAATATGGGGTTAAGTAATTGAATCAGCTGTTCTGCATGGTTCACTGTGCTGTGTGGTGTATTCGGGCTTCACCTGCATGCTGTTTATCAGATTTCCGCCCAAGCTGAGGTCACGTTGCGGTATTTTGTCTGTGAGATCATCAGAGCGCATGTGTGGCCTTGTGTCCCAGTCGTCCCACAGAGTGGTGGTCACTAGACTACGGACGTGCATGCAGACGATCCATGGGACGCTGCAATCATGCACGGCACAACGGCACCTGGATGCGTGGCGACAGGAGTCTGGGAACAATTCTCCTGAGAGCACTCAACCACAGGTCAATCGGTGGACGCAACGGCCAGTTATGAGTCCTGGAGCCAGCGTCAGGCTATAAGGATGAGATATGAACCCCTGAAGACAATTTGGCAAAACCGGGCTCCGTCCAAATGAAGTTACAAACCATTAGTTGAATGAAATATTCAGGTTGTCCTCACAATTGCTGAGAGCCTTGGTCTGTCCTCCTGCTTTGCCACAACAATCTTCACGAGCCAACAGAAACACTGCATCCTGTTCGAAAAACACGGCTAGTTGGGATTCCAGTCTTGAAGAACAATTTGTGATTTTGACCTGCAGTGGCACCTGAACAGGAGGTTGCTTTTCTCACCGTGCTTGAGCGTGCGCTCGTCTGTCTGTTGAGAATCTGCTGTTGTCATGGAAATTAATGTGACAAAAACACAAGACTCCCTGAGGCGTGGCCATTCCACAGGGGTACACGGTCTGGAGGCTGTGCCGTGAGATACACTCACAACTCACCTATTTGGTTGGGGCCTCCGTCTCCCATCGGTTGCGAAGTCTGCGGGGCATCCGGAGCGGTGGACTTAGCGTTGCGTCTGCGCTGCCCTCCGCCCTCCCGCTCTCCGCCCCCGCCCCGTCCTGGCGTTCGCCCCTTCGCCCACTTGGTGGGCTGACTCTTGCCGCGACATCCGACAGCAACGACGCGCACGAAATAGCGCGTGTTTGGAGTCAGGTCCGGAAACAGCGTCTTCGTCTTGGAGCCGTTGACCTGCGGAGGGAAAATTTTATTCCGGATCACGAGTGGAGAAAAACTCACCCTGAAGCTCCCAACAACAGTCGTTGTAGCAAGCAAGAAGCAAGTTCATTTGCTTTGAGAAGAGCTGTTGCCACGAGAAGTAAGAAAAGGGAGCTCCGACAAAACAGGATGCACATTGGCGTTTTCTGCGCAGAAATTCTTGTACATTGTTTGACAAATCTGGTTTCTTGAATGTGGGAAGAATGTGAGAAGAAAGGCAACAGCTTCACAACTGGTGCGCAAACCCTTCTTCTCAAAAAGGATGCATTCGTTGCTTTCGAATTCGTGGTGTTGTCTCTTGTGGTTTGCCGATGGCCGTGGACAACATGTCTTTTTCGTTTCCTGAGAGTCATCGTAAGGCAATGAGTACGCTGCGGTTTGTCACAAAGTTTCTGAATTTCCAAGTCAGGCCTTTAGACATGCATCTGGAAGCAAAACATACTCCGGGGTTGCATCGCCCTCTGGCACTTTTGAGTCTGTGTCTGATCTGAACAGTTTCCGAGTGCACGGTCAGCGCACAGATCGTTTAAAACTCATCCATCAGGTTGGGAGGATTTTACGAACCTTGGCTCGGAGGAATGGCCGGAATCGCGAACCTCACTCGAACCTTACCGTCGCGGAATTCCGGAATTTCCACAGCAAGGATCGAGTACTGAACGAGGCTCATTAGCAACATACACACAGCGCAGGAGTCCTCAGGCAAAAAGCGCCTTGTGTGACTGGGTGGTGATACTGCGCATTGCCGATCGAGGCGCGGTGTCGGTGCGGGAGCTGATAGTGTGAGGGAGAAGCACCTGATGCCTGTGTCGTGGATCCACGCGTGCATTCGTGGAGTGCATGATCCGATTGAGAAACAGTTGCTGCAGTGTGTGTGTGTGTCCTTTGGTCTCATCGGACTGACCCCTGGTGACCAGCGTTGTTCGGAATGAAATTTGGTTGTTGCGTCTCGTCAGTGACTTGAAGGACCAAGTAATCATGTACGAGGCTTGTCCAAATGAAGGTGAACAAATGCCGATGGCTGTGTTTTGAGAGTGTCGACGACCTTGCCGTTCATCACAGGCAGACTTTGACATGGTCTGATGATTTTCAAGATCACTGGTCGATCTGATTGTGTCTGTTGACCCGGAAAAAAAATCATTTCCGTGCCAGTTATCTGCCTATTCGGCAATTCGTGTTGCAGTGAATGGATGTTCGCCATGAAAGTTTGTTGTGCACAGCGGCACCATATCATTGCCTGTGTGAAGAATGGTCGGAGCCAAGGTGAAACATTCCGTTTGCTCAAAGAAGTCTATGGAAATGATGCTCTGTCTCAGTCCACATGCAGGAGGTGGTACCTGCGGGCTTGTCAAGGTGATCACAGTACACAAGACAAGGAACGACCCAGCAGGAAGATGACAGTAAGAACTCTGGCTAATGTGAGGGCAGTGCAGGATGTTGTTCTCCAAGATCGTCGGGCAACAGTCAGACAAGTGGCTGCAGAAGTTCAGCTCTCGACGGGAAGTGTCCATAACATCCTACGGCATGACTTGGATCTCAAGAAAAAGGCTCCGAAATTTGTTCCAATGATTTTGACTGCAGATCAGAAACAGTTGCGCATTGAGATTTGTCGTGAAAATCTCAAAAGCACGCAGGATCCGTTGTTCTTGTGGAGCGTCATAACCAGAGATGAGTCATGGTTCAGTATTCTGGAGCCTGAGCAGAAACAGAAGAGCTGTCAGTGGGTTGGCAAAGAGGATTGGAGACCAAAAAAGGCCCTGAGATCAAGACAAGCCAAGAAAACAATGATGGAAGTTTTCTTTGATGATCAAGGAGTTGTCCATCTCGAGTTTTTGCCACCAAAAATGACAGTAACATCAAAGGTCTACGTCGGCATCCTGGCACATCTGAGAGAAGCAATTCGCCGGAAGAGACCAACTCTTTGGAGTGACAACAGTTTCAGACTGCTCCAGGATAATGCGCCCCAGGACACACTGCAATCCCAACCTTTGCTGCCATGACCAAAACAGCCGTGAAGATCATCTGACACCTGCTTTACTCCCCTGACTTGGCTCCTGCGGACTTTTGGTTCTTTCCCTACCTCAAGGAGCAAGTCAGGGGACATGTGTTTGCTGATGTTCCTGCACTTCAGGATTCTCTCATGGTGGAGATCAGTCGGATTCCCCATGCCCTGTTTCATGACTGCATCCACAAGCGCCTGCCCAACAGGTGGAGGAAGTGCATTGCTGTGTCCGGGGAATACTTCGAAGGTGACCAAATTGACCTACCTCCAGATGAAGACCTCCTGGAAAGTGCATCTGAGACCGAATCTGATGGACAGTGAACACACATTCCACTCAGCGCATATGAACATTGGCTGCACACACATGTTGACGCATGTCACTGCCATTGAACTCAATGCACTTTGCCGAATTCGTGATCGCTAACATTGTTCTCCATTTTTTTTCACATGTGCAACATTGTCAGAATACTTTGTTAAAGTTTTGAAATGATGAATACATTCATTACCTTCATAAGGCCAAAAAACCGCATTTTTCTGTGCCGTCAGAAACCCGCAATCCGCACTTGTTCACCTTCATTTGGACAAGCCTCGTACATGTACAACATGCATCGCTCATCCGCAGCATTTCAAAGTTTGCAACCTGCTTCGAGAAACGTGGAATCAGACTCTTTGCCTCGCGCAACGAAGATCCACGTGCGAAGTTTTCTGACCTTCATTCCTGCTGCAGTGTGAATTGCGTATTGCGTCCAGGGTCACCTGCCCTCCTGGTTTTTCGTGGCAGTTCCTTTTCAGATTTTGGAACTCAGGGTGGGTGAACCAAAGAATACAGGGGAGAGTAAGTAGAAAGTCTATGGTGAAAAACAATCCTGCTCAATTGAGAGATTTTCTTCTGTGAGAAAACCACGCAGCATAATTCAGGAAAGCCTGAGACCGCAGTTCGCTCGAAGTGGATTCCACTCTGCAGTTCTCGTCGAAGCCACCGCTTCCTTATTTACTCCTGAAACAACAATATTTCGCGCACACTTTCTCCTAACATTATTACAGGAACAAGAAATCGTAACCTCGCCATGGGGAGCAGTACCAAGGAAAAATATGGCTTTCGGCCTGTGTTTTTGTTCCTTCTGAGTGCAAAATTACTTGCGAAATGTTTCCGAGCAAGGTCGAGCACTTACGGACCACACCGGTTTGAAACAAATTGTTCTGAGCCCATTTTGACTCCACAGTGCACAGTCAGAGCCACACTCAGGGTGTTCGTCACTGGACGTGTCCTCACAGTCACACTCACACTCAAAACATGCACGGCTTGACCGAAGACGACTGATCTTTGGTCTTCGCAGCACTATCCTCAAAAGTCAGCATCTCTTGGATCTGACTCAGGAAAATCTGTGAAGGAGATCATCACAAAAGACTCCATAAGTATTCGTGGAGCTGTGAGGCGAACCAGAGCAGAAAATGAAAGTGTGAATAAATGTGAGGAAATAATAACACAGACAGAGTCAGAGTGGCGTGTTTATCTTTGCATTAGCCTATCAATCAGGATTAAACAGCGCATTTCCTGTTTACTGCCCCTGAGACGGAGTGGTCTGCAGGCGGCACTGTTGCAGCCTTCGAGGCGTTCGTCTTCTCAGGTGCTTTTGGTCCAATTTTACCTTGACGAAAAAAAGTTTTACTTTTGTTCCCTTTGTTGTGGCGAGATCCATCGAATTGTTGGCTCTCAATTCTGACCAGCCGCGACCTGTACTTATGTAGTTCACTGCAGCTTCACAGAGCAGAAAAATTGTGATGTATCACTTTGAGCCGACCGCGACATTCAAGTTCCGATCCCTGTTCGACTGATTGTTTAATTTTCCGATAGTTGTGCGCTTCCCCCACCTCTTTTGCAACGCTGGACAAGTTTGGAATGCGTCGCCATGCAGACCCTGCGAACTTGTTCAGTTTTCTCAATTGGAATTGTCATGTGTTGTTCCAGTGTGAAAAGGACGAAGAGACTATCCCTTCACCCGAGTCTCATGCCTGTGCAGAGGACTGGTGACCTCACAAGGGGACTTTTGAGAATACACAATTCTTTCTGTAGGGAGTTTTGTAGATCCGTCCGCTCCTTTTCCAATTACTCAATTGCATTTGGTCACTGGTCATTGGCTCTGAGGGCAGGTTCAGTTGTCTGTGCCACAGATCTTTATTTTTGGTGGTTGCTCAAACTCGTCAATGTTTCTCTGCCGAGAAATGAAAAGCCTGGGATTTGACTTGATACCTGGTCTCTGACCTTCCGGGTGCTGTTGACCACACCGTTGGGATGCGTTGCCACTCACTGCCACTGACGTGAGCCACACCACATTCCCGAGTCTTTTTTTATGCTGCAATCTACGCCCAGACAGTACACTATCACGGAACAGACTTTTGCTCGTACGGCTTTTTGAGTGCTGACATGAACACACACACGCAAAGAACACACACACGCACACACAGCTGAGGGCCAATTTCCCTGATTGCATCAGATGTTAGACCACTGAAAACTTTGTTTTGGAAGCACATTGAATGACGCACGACGACACTGCTTGGATGGAAAGCCGTTCAGACTGAAATGGAGAATCCTGGTTGTGAATGAAAAGAAGCGGCGGAGCCCGAGGCTTCCCACTCGTCTGCTTTTCGTCGCTGCCCCGCTGATCACAACCTGATGAGTTCAGCCACTTAGACGAACAAGCTGACAAATTGCGCAAAACGTGCCAGTTCCCGTCAGTACACGAGCACGTGTTGTTCCTCCCAGCGTCCTGATGCTGTTTAGGAATCACAGCTTTGCACAGCTGCCTCAGTCTGTAGCTTCATATGTGAAGGCCCACGCAAAGACGTCGCGAAAAGATTGCCCGAGTGCGTTGTTCAAGGGAACAAAGGTAATCAGTGAGTTCATGTGCATGAAGGTCCATTGAAGTTTTCAGTTGAGAGTTTGCACGACCAGTTTTGTGTCGCACACGACATTCTGTTCAGTTTAACAAAGTCGAAGAAAACAGAATTTGCACAGGCGCTTGCAATGCAGGTTGCTGAAAGAAACGGGTGTAATCAATTGTTCGACTACTTTGAGCTACATGAGGCTTGTGTACCGAGCAAGGGAAGGTTGTGTTCACCCGAGGAAGAGCTCCCCCCCCCCTGCGGATGAGGAGAAACTCGAGTAATGAAGAGTGCACCGCGCCGTAGATACTGTGAGTATCAGTTTGACAGCGATCCCGCCTGCCTCTCATCACACACCGACTCGCTTTCTCCACGCAAAGGTTCAAACAAATACATTTCTGGTTTCCAAATTGCCACCAAAAATCAACGCAAGTGGCCTCACGAGAGACGATACACAGCGTGGAAACAGATTTCCCACCGCAAGTGGCACTGAAGACCAAGAAGAGTCAGTTTTGAGAAGATGCTCCACCGCTGAGCTGATTTCACTCAGGATGAATCCATCAAACGCCTCATACCAGGCCATCGACGTGAATCATAGTTCTCCATGAAAATTGGATCAGCAAACCGAAAGCAAAGTACACTACACAGCTTTGGAGAGTACAGTACGAGCTTGAAAATGGCACGAAATCATCTTCATAAACGTTCGACAATTTGCAAGATGTGATACGTTAGAGGTAAACAATGGGAGCGAGGAGATAATCACCTCCTCGCTAAAGCTCGGAGGTCATCATCTCCTCGCTCCCATTGTTTACCATATATAAGGCCCCTGCTGTGCCATTGTCTGAGTTCTTGATCTAACAGTAGATTATCAAGTAATCTACTATTTTGGAAGTGCACTGATGTCAAACCATTTAAGTCTTTTGTGTTAAATGGTTTGACATGGGTGCACTGGTGTGTTAAATGGTTTGACATGGGTGCACTGGGCTAACAGTA
>JAAUXT010047564.1_pt1 | contig 26518 bp, 27 predicted proteins | sample 7278171 | NCBI WGS metagenome assembly JAAUXT01 (sample SAMN14350112, study PRJNA611818) | marine sediment metagenome | isolation source: surface marine sediment (1.8m) | place: French Polynesia: Moorea | collected 2018-08
CGCCAGCACCGGGATGGTGCTGCGATCGCCCTGGAAAAGTTGCCACAGGATGCGTATGTCCTCGCGGGTGGTGGTTTCGTCCAAGGCAATGCCAATCGTGTGGGCATCCACCGGGCGCAGGTTGATTTGCCGTTTCCGGGCAGCTCCCAGGATAGCCTCGGTGCGGTCACCGGTGCTTACCGTGATGGTGTCGAAAAATGTTCGGGTCGGGACCTTCCAGCCGAGCTTTTTCAGGCCGGTCTTCAGGGTGGCGGTCAAGCGATGCACGCGCCGGGCGATGGTTCGCAATCCCTCGGGACCGTGGTAGACGGCATAGAAGCTGGCAATGACCGCCAGCAGCACCTGCGCCGTACAGATATTGCTGGGGGCCTTCTCGCGCCGGATGTGTTGCTCGCGGGTCTGCAGGGCCAGGCGATAGGCCGTATCGCCGTGGCTGTCGATGGACACCCCCACCAGTCGTCCCGGTATGGCGCGCTTGTGTTTGTCGCTGGTGGCCATGTAGGCGGCATGGGGACCACCATAGCCCAGGGGCACTCCGAAGCGCTGGGTTGAGCCAACGGCCACGTCGGCGCCCAGCTCGCCAGGTGGTTTCAGCAACGTCAAGCTCAGCAGATCGGCCGCGACCGTGACCAGGGCTTTCTTCTGGTGGACCTGGGCGATGGCGTCGGTGTAATCAAAAATCTCACCGTGGGTGCCGGGATACTGCAGCAAGGCGCCAAAACAATCCAGAGACTCCAGATCCTGGCGATGATCACCGACCACCACTTCCACCGCCAGGGGCTCGGCGCGGGTGCGTATCACGTCGATAGTCTGGGGATGGCATTCGCTGGAGATGAAGAAAACGTTGCCGCGGCTTTTGCTCACCCGCAGGCTCAACGCCATGGCTTCGGCCGCCGCCGTTGCCTCGTCCAGCAACGACGCATTGGCTATCTGCATTCCGGTCAGGTCCGTGACCATGGTCTGAAAATTCAGCAGCGCCTCCAATCTGCCCTGGGAGATCTCTGGTTGGTAGGGGGTGTAGGCCGTGTACCAGGCGGGGTTTTCCAGCACATTGCGGAGGATGACGGTCGGGGTGATACAGTTGTAGTACCCCATACCGATCAAGGACTTGAAAACGCGGTTTTCCGCTGCGATGGCGCGCAGCGCTTTCAGGGCCTGCTGCTCCGTGAGGCTGTCCTCCAGCGCCAGGGGTGAGTCCAGTAAGATGTCAGCAGGAACCACCTGCTCGACCAGCGCCTCCATGGATGTGAGCCCGAGTATGTTGAGCATGGTTCGTTTATCCGCTTGCCCGGGTCCGATATGACGGTGGATAAAGTCTTTGTTCTGTTCTAGCTCTTCCTGCGAGTAACTCGATTCTGACATGAATATCTCCAGCAATTAACCTGAAAACACGCCTTGATCATCGTTTGGGCTACATCGTTGTTTCAGCGTAGGATGCGGTGAGGAACGAACCGCATCGTTCGCGGGAATATGCCACATTTTTCTCGAAAGATGCGCATCGCTACGCTCAGCGCATCCTACATCGGTTTGCGGCAATGACCGAAACAAGGATCAGGACCCTCAATGAACATCAAACCTACTCCTCTCAGCCCCGGTGGTAGCGTTGAGGAACGAACGGCATCTTCGCCACCTGAACGGGACGCGGTTTTCCCCGCACCATTGCCTGTAGTGTGGTTCCCGGTTTTGCAGACGCCGTGGCTACATAGCCCATGGCCACCGGTCTGTTCACGCTGGGGCCGAAACCGCCACTGGTGATGGTGCCGACCGGCCTGCCTTCGGTGTCGATGAGCTCGACGCCGCTGCGGACCGGCGCCTTGCCCTCGGGCAGGATACCAACCCGCTTGCGGGCTGCGCCTTCGGCAATCTGCTTGAGTATGACCTCGGCACCGGGGAAACCGCCCTCGCGTACACCGCCCGTTCGCCGCTTCTTGGACAACGCCCAGAGCAGATTAGCTTCAACCGGCGTGGTGGTGGTGTCAAGCTCATTGCCGTAGAGGCACAGTCCAGCCTCCAGGCGCAGCGAATCCCGTGCCCCGAGACCCGCGGGGGCCACCTCCGCCTGCTCCAGTAAGGTCCGGGCGAGGGTATCCGCCTGGGCGGCAGGCACGGAGATCTCGAAACCGTCTTCGCCGGTGTAACCGGACCGCGTCAGGAAACAGTCGATATGGTTTATCCGGCAATGGTCGCCGGTCATGAAGATCAGCTTGGCGGCTTCGGGCGCCAGGCGTGCCATCACTTCACCCGCTTTCGGTCCCTGCAAGGCCAGCAGCGCGTGGTCGTTGAGCTCCTGCAACCGGCAGGAGCCCGCTAGGTGGGTGCGCATGTGGGCAATATCCCGGGCTTTGCAAGCGGCATTGATCACCAGAAACAGGTCATCGCCGCCATTGAATATCATCAGATCATCAAGAATGCCTCCCGCCTCATTGGTAAACAGGCCGTAGCGTTGCCGATTAACGCCCAGGTCCACGACGTCCACCGGTACCAGGGTTTCTAGCGCCGCTGCCGCCGCATTTCCGATCAGCCGTACTTGCCCCATGTGGGAGACATCGAACAGGCTGGCGTTGGTGCGGGTGTGAATGTGTTCCCTGATAATGCCGGCGGGATATTGGACGGGCATCTCGTAGCCAGCAAAGGGCACCATCTTGGCGCCGAGCTCCAGGTGCAGGGAATATAGCGGTGTTTTCGCTGTAGCGGCGGCAGCGGCTTGGTTGGCGGCCATGGGCGTCCTCGATTATGCAAGGGTGAATAATCAGTGCCGAACGATTTTCAATCTTTATAATTCTAGTTCAGTTGGCGCCAATCGTTATTTTCTTTTCGCCGTCCGCTATCGCATTTTCTAAATTCCCCCTCCCTGAGCGCAAGGAGGGGGCGTGCTCGTTGAGCCGTTCAGGCATGAGCTTGGACGGCGTCAGCAGTCAATTAATCAAGGAAAAAAAGCCCCAAACTGGTAGGCGCCGATATCGCATACGAAAGCCCGGAGCCCGCCCCGCTGATCGCGACCGCTAACCGGCGGCATCGTGCAGGTAGGAATATCACCCGCGTTGATGGCTGGACTGCCCGCCAACAGAGCGTGAGTTTGGGTAGGACCGCCATTGTTGGCCAGAGCTCCCAGCAGCGGATTAGTGTTAGGCAAATCACTTGGCTGCGTCAGGTTGCAAGTGTTGTCGCTGTCCAGGTTGTTGCCGTTTGAGATGATGTTTGTCCATCCCGCAGTACCGCAATCGTCTCCCAACGCTTGGTTGGCAACAATGGTATTGGTCAGGGACACCGGGTCACCATCAAGACCAGCGGCATAGGTGGTGTCAGTGGAAGTATTGTCGGTTATGGTGTTGTTGATGAGCGTCAGGGAGGGGGGAAGGCCGGGGGGGACGTTGGCGCCGAAGCTTATGATGCCGCCACCTCTATTAGCCGAATTTCCGGAGATAGTGCTGTTAGCGATCGTCGCGACGTGTTCATTGGAGATGGCGCCGATGGCGTCTGTGGCTGTATTACCGGAGATGGTGCTGTTGGTGATCGTCAGGATGCCGAGCCACTGGTTGCGTATGCCGCCGACGTTTGCGGCCGAATTTCCGGAGATGGTGCTTTCGTCGATCGTCATGGTGCCTTCGTTAACGACACCGCCGCCGAATATGTTCCAATTATTGGAGATGGTGGTGCCTTGGATCGTTGCGGTACCGCCCCTGTAATTATACACGGCACCGCCGGGAAGCCCGGAGTAGCCAGGAATCCCGGTCGAATTACCGGTGATAGTGCTATCATTGATCGCCATGGTTCCACCGTAGTTGGTGACAGCGGCGCCGAACTCGTTGCCCCCGGTCAATGTAGCGTCATTCAGAGTGAAGTTTCCCCAGGGCGCAATGGTAAATAGCCGGAACCTATCGGGCGACGAGAGAGAGCGCGCTATGGTAAAACCGTTACCGTCGACGGTGATGTCGCTCTCGATGTACGGTGTTCCGGATTGGCTCGGATTTCCCATATACAGCAGTTCGACCGTGAGCGTGACGTTGGCCTGCAAATTCAAGGTGTCGGCCCCGCTGCCGGCGCTACACCCTCCCACGGCCGTGTCGGTATTGGCCGCGTCGACGGCATCGACCAGGGTACACGTGACCTCGTCGACGGTGATGGTGACCGCTAGCGCCGGCCCGGCGGCCAGCGCCATCAGCAGCATGCCGGTGCTGGCTACCGTGACGGGAACGATGACCCGGGACCGGAGGTGCCGGTTACGGAGTGCTCGGTTTTCCTCGAGTGGTTGTTTAGTCATGAGATACCTCCTCTTGATGTGTCAGCTGTAATAAGCCGATCCAATGTCGATTTGCTATCCCTGATGCGGACGTTGCATCCCCCACCGACGCCTCGACGATTCATGGCGTTTCGGTGTTCCTTGAAATCATCGTATTTTTGCGCCGTTCTTGCCGACCGCGAGGTTAGGACCGAGTTAATGATTCCTCGCGAGAATTTGGTGGTTACGTCATATTTGAAAGTATAGAAGAAGAATAAATGCGCGCACTATCCGAATAGTCCCGAACTATGCCAAAATCGTACAGAAATAACGGATTGATGGTTCGCGTGCTTGTCAAGTCCTGTGATTATCGCAGACTTTTAATGGCGGCCATGAAATGTGGAAGATGATTTACCATCTGTTCTGACAGGTTCGTTTTCTTGATTGTCCTAATATCATGCTTATTGAGTTTTGGTTGCAACCGGTTTCACCGTTGTCAAACCAAGAATTTCCCAAGCCTGCATCCCTCCGCGGTACCATTTCAATTTGTGGACGGGGTAACCGAACTTCAACAAGGTCTTGATGTTGGTGGGTGATTGCCCGCACCACATGCCGTTACAGAACAGCACCAGCGTCTTGGCAGCGGAAAAATCCCAGAAGCCCTCCTGTTGCCTGGCACCGAACTGCTCCTCCAGGATTTCCGCCACGGTTATGGGGTCGGAGCGCGACAGGCTGAGGGTGCTCCAGGGAATGTTGATGGCACCGGGTATCGTGCCGCGCTCCACCCAGTCCGGCGTCCGCGAGTCGATGACCAGGATGGCGCTGTCGCCTGCGCTCATGCGTTTGAGATAGTCCAGCACCTCCAACTCGCCGATGGTCTCGACGCCCGGAGCCAAAATCCCCGGCTGAATACAGAATGGAGGGCATTTACGCGATGTTTTGGCAAATGCCGGATTGACGGTGTTTTCCTGATCCTGATTGCGTGCGATGGTGATCTTCTCACCCCCGTGCATGACTTCCACGGAGTCGAGATCAGGCGTAATTCTGACTTCCTGGGCGATGGCCGGGTAAGTTAAAATCAGGCTTGCCGTCATGGCAATGGACGTTATCGGTCGCACCATTTTCATCACATGCTCTCCTCATTGAATTCTTGTAAAACCATCAGCAATCGGGTTCCTCGTCTTCTTTGTCTTCTTCGTCTTCTTCCTCTTCATCCGATGGCGCTTGCCCGCCGTCATCCTTTGCATCGGGGGACGTGTCCGTGGCAACGGTCGCTTGCGTCTGTTTCGAGCTTCCGGAGTCATCGGCATGGGTCGGTGTTACCATCGCCAACAGAATCGCCACAAGAAATAATCGTATGTTTGTGGTACTCATGCCATCTCTCAGAGAATACTCGCCAGTGCCATTGGGCGGGTTGAGATCATATTAAGTTCTAGCCAAAATAAATACGAACTCGTGCGACAGCTGGATGCATCTGTTAATCCGGGCCTTGTGATAATGTGATGAATATCATTGCCGGGAATCGTGTCTAAGGACAGAAAATGGGTTAAGTAAGCCTTGCATGAAACCCCGAGGTGTGGTTAATGACGAAAAATTCGATATCCATCGGTATGGCATTTTCAGGGCTGATCGGGGCATTGTTGTTCGTGCCCGGCGTGGCAGCGCAAACGTCGGTTTCAAGCCCGGTTATCGCGGCGGGTAAGGCGGTGGTGCTGGATCGCAAAAAGGGTAACTGCGTGTCTTGCCACGTGATCGAAGACGAGCCTTTGCCCGGCAATGCGGGGCCCCCTTTGTTCATGATGAAACAGCGTTATCCGGACAAAGCCAAGCTGCGGGTGCAGATCTGGGATCCGACGGCGGTGAATCCAAGAACGATTATGCCGCCGTTCGGACGCCATGGGATATTAACCGAGCAAGAGATCGATCAGGTTACCGAGTACATCCACAGCCTTTAGATCGGTCCCTGGAGCTGGAGATAGAGCTATGAATGAGATAAATGCAGCGCGCAGGACATTGCTGAAGGGCTTGTTGGCCGTGCTCCTCCCCGGGAGCGCCCTGTTAGTGCAATCCCGCGTTGTCTGGGCCGCGTGGCCCGAACAGGCGTTTTCGTCCAAGTCCGTCGACGCAGCGATGAACGCCCTTTTCGAGGGGCAAGTGGTGACGGACAGCGATGAGATTATGTTGAAGGCACCGGATATTGCCGAAACCGGGGCGGCCGTACCGATCTCCGTGAAAACCGCTCTGGAGAGTGTCGAGTCCATCAGTATTATCGTGGAGAAAAACCCGAATCCCCTGGCCGCTTCGTTTCAGCTCTCCGCCGGAACTCACCCCGAGGTGTCCACACGGATCAAAATGGCCGAGACTTCCGCCGTGATCGTGGTGGTGAAAGCCTCTGGCAAACTGTACAGCACCCGCCAGGAAGTGAAGGTCACGATTGGCGGTTGTGGCGGCTGATGTCGGCAACCGGGTGAGGAGAGAATCATGGCCGGAGGTATCAAAATTCGGGCGAAAGAGACAGGCGGTGTAACCCGGGTCAGAGTGCTGATCAAACATCCCATGGAGACGGGAATTCGCAAGAACAGCAAGACCGGTGAGCTGATCCCTGCCCATTACATCCAGGAAGTGATGGCGGAGTACCAGGGCAGGATTATTATCCAGGGACAGTGGGGTCCCGCCGTATCGAAGAATCCGTACTGGTCGTTCAAATTCAAGGGTGGTCGGAAAGGCGACAGCATTAGAATAACCTGGACTGATAACCGCGGCGAGACCGGCACCGAGGAGGGCGAGATCAAGTAGATCAGGGCAACGAATGCTGCGGTGCGGCTGACAAGGCTGGCAGGGGGATAGGCGATCGATGAGAGGTTTCATGGGATTATGCAAGGTTTCACGGTAATGGCTCTGGCAAGGATTGTCGTAATGGCGACGAGTATTTTCGCCGTCACGCAAGGTATCAGCGCAACCCCCGAAGATGACAGGCTGGCACTGCGTGCGCTCTATGAAAAGCGCTTTCCCGAGGTGGCGGTCGAGGACTATATCAACGGCGTGTATGCGATCGACCCGGCTTCCCGTGAGCAATGGCTGGCGGTCGAAGAGTTCCCGCCCTATGAGTTCGCCTTGGACGAGGGAGAGGCGCTGTTCAATACGCCCTTCGCCAACGGCAAACGTTACGCGGATTGCTTTGCCAACGGCGGACTGGAGATTCGGCAGAATTACCCCTACTTCGATACCGCAACGGGCCAAGTGAAAACCCTGGAGCTGGAGATTAACGAATGTCGGCAGAAGAACGGTGAAAAACCCTATAAATACAAGCGTGGAAAGATCGCTTTACTGTCCGCCTACATGGCCCATACTTCTCGAGGTAACCGGATGAACATCGTTATCCCCGATGATCCCCGGGCAAAGGCCGCCTACGAGGATGGCAAGAAACTGTTTTATGCCCGCCGGGGGCAACTGAACATGGCTTGCGCGACCTGTCACGTGACGGCCGTGGGCTCCAGACTGCGGGCGGAAGTGCTCAGCCCGGCAGTGGGGCATGTGACGCATTTTCCGGTTTACCGCTTAAAATGGGGGGAACTGGGTACGCTGCACCGGCGCTTTGCCGGTTGTTACTCCCAGCTACGGGCCAAACCCTTCAAGGCCCAGAGTGTTCCCTACCGTAATCTGGAGTACTTCATGAGTTTCATGAGCAATGGCCTCGAGGTGAACGGACCCGGGGCGCGCAAATAGCGTAACGTTGGATTAGCGGGGCTTTGGAAAAATCCGTATGGGAAAACGCCTGATACTTTTACTGCTGGGAAGTATCCTAATGCCCCCGGGCGGGTATACCGAACAAGGTTCGGCGCAATTCGAGGCAGCCTACCAGGCGGCGCAGCAGGCGCGCCAGCGAGCTTCGGCGTTGGGCTACGAGTGGACCACCACCCGCAAGCTCCTCAAGGCCGCCAAGGCGGCAGCGGCCAGCGGTGATTACGCGACGGCCATCGAGCTCGCCCGCGAGGCCGAGCGCCATGGCGAGTTGGCCGTGGAGCAGGCGCAGTATGAGGATCAGGTGTGGATGAACGCCGTTCCCAGACTGCCGGATAAACCATGACGATCGGGGAGCAACATTAAAATGCGCTGTGAAATCATCGCGGTGGGGACCGAGCTGCTGCTGGGCCAAATCGTCGATACCAACTCATCGTGGCTCGGCGGGCAGCTGGCGCTGGCGGGTATCGACTCCCATTTTCAGACCAAGGTCGGTGATAACCTGGAACGGATGACGAGCGTGCTCGGGCTTGCCCTAGAGCGCAGTGATGCGGTCATCCTGTGTGGCGGGCTGGGGCCTACCCAGGATGACATAACGCGGGAGGCCATTGCCGCGGTGATGGGGGTGCCGCTGCTGCGCGATGAGGCCATTGGCGAGCGAATTCGTGCCCGCTTCCACGCCCGGGGGCGGAGCATGCCGGAGAATAATCTGCGCCAGGCCGATGTACCCCAGGGCGCGACCATTATCCCCCAGATGCCCGGCACCGCGCCGGGGTTGATCTGTCCCTGGCGCGACAAGGTGATCTACGCCATGCCGGGAGTGCCCTACGAGCTCCATGAAATGGCGCTTGGCACGGTCATACCCGATCTTCAGCGCCGGGCCGGGGTGAGGGCGGTGATACGCAGTCGGGTGCTGCGTACCTGGGGCCAATCAGAATCGGGATTGGCGGAGAAGTTGTCCGGCCGTATCCAAGCCCTCGACGAGAGGGGCAATCCCACCATCGCCTTCCAGGCCAGTGGCATGGAAGGTATCAAGGTGCGCATTACCGCCAAGGCCGCCGACGATGCGACGGCAGCGGCGATGATCGTGGCCGAGGAAGTTCGGGTGCGGGAGATTCTGGGACGCGTGATCTTTGGTGCTGATGCCGAGACGATGGAGTCCGTGGTTCTGGAGATGCTGCGCCAGCGTGGCCTCACCCTGGCCGTCGCTGAGTCGTTGACGGGCGGTTTAGTGGGAACACGCCTCACGGCCGTGCCGGGCGCCAGCGATGTGTTTCGCGGTGCCGTCGTTGCCTACGCCAGCGAAGTGAAGTTCGAGTTACTGGGAGTGCCGGCAGGGCCCGTGGTATCGGCGCAAGCCGCCGAAGCCATGGCGCTGGGAGCGCGCCGTGCCCTGGCAGCGGATGTCGGTCTGGCGACCACAGGCGTTGCGGGGCCGGATGAGCAGGAGGGGCAGCCGGTGGGAACGGTATTTCTGGGGGTCGCGATGAATGACGGCGTCGAGGTCCATAAATTGAGCTTGCCCGGCGATCGCGAACGTGTCCGCCAATTCGCGGTGATCAGTTTGCTGAATTTTCTGCGGCTGCAGCTCGAGGGGTGATCTAAGGATACTGGCGATCAGATCCAGCGGGAGCAGGCTATCCTGGATAGCCTACCGGGATTTTCGCGGTGCCCTGAAGCACGCTGAGGTGCTTTCCCTTTTAAGTTTTCATCACACGAAATTTTTTAAGCGCCGGGCCAAGCGATGGTGTGTGAGTTGCTCAAGACGATCAAGCATTTTTTCCCGGACTTAGTTTGAACAGCTGCAAAAGCACTACCGGCACTTATTCAGCTGCGCCTGCCACACCTGGAAAAAGCTACCGCGTCCGAGCAATACTGGCCAGGAGCGCATTGAGCATCTCGACCCCCTCGGGGCCGAACCTCTCCTCGATCAGCTTCTTCACCGCCGGTTGCGCCGTATCGGCGAACTTCTTGAGCTCCGCCTCCGGGATGGCATTGACCGCCATCCGCGCCGACAGCTTCGGCAAGCCCTTGCCGGAGGCTTCGATGATTCGCGAAATCCCCCGGCCGGCATCCACGGCCACCCGGGCAGCCCAGGTAACGATATCCTGTTCCTCCCGGGTGAGGCTGTCGTAGAAATTCGCATTCATGAACCAGAGGTAGGGGGTAATGATGTGATTGGTGATGGATAGATATCTTTGGATCTCATCGAACCTGGCGAAGGCGATAATGGGAATCGGATTCATCTGACCATCGACGCTGCCGGACCGCAAAGCGCCGTAGACTTCTCCCCACGGCAAAGGCGTAGGCTGTCCTCCAAGCGAGGAAATGATAGTCTCATGGGTCGGCAAGGTCATGGTGCGAATGCGTAATCCCTCCATATCCTCTATCCGCTGGATGGGCCGCTTCGAGTTGGTGATGGCGAAAAAACCTCCGCTGTCCAGCATGCCGATGACCTTGAGCCCGGTTTTCTCCTGCACATCGGCGGCAAATTTCTTTCCAAAATCGCTGTTCAAATCGATCACCTCATGGGCACTGGCAATATTGGGAAAAGCAAAAGGCATGTCGAACACCGCCACCAGAGGATAGTACTGGGCCACCCCGCCGGCCGATGATATGCAGGACTCCACGCTACCGTCCCGGACCAGCTGAATGACCTCCTCGTCCGGCCCGAGTTGGCCGTTGGGAAACAGCTGCACTTCGATACTACCATTGGTAGCCGTCTCTACCAGGGACTTGAACACCGTCGTCATGGCGCCCGAGTGGCTCTCGACGGCACTGGCAGGATTGAGATGGCCGATACGGAGGACCTTCTCCGCCAATGCAGGCGCCGCCAGCACCCCCCCTCCGGCCACAAACCCGATAACGATTACGAAAAATCGACATGCAACACGCATATTACCTCCTGAATTGACGCACAAGTTCTGACTCAGCCCGGCGCACGAATCTAAAGCCCGGGGCAACAAAACCAACTCGCGTTCACACCCCCCTTGCATATAAAATTGCGGCGTCGCCTAAGGGGTGTTACTGGCGGTCCCAAACCGCCACCCCATTGTAGCGATTCATTGCCACAGTTTGAGAGTGCCCATAACCCGATTCTATCCCATGGCCATCGAAACACCTCTCTGTCTCTACGAAGGCGTTATTCCCCCTGAATGGATCGATTATAACGGCCACATGAATGTAGCCTATTATGTTCTCGCCTTCGACCATACCACCGATGCTTTCATGGACTATTTGGGGCTAGACGGCCGTTACCGGGAACGCACCCAATGCTCGGCATTCATCCTGGAATCTCACATCAACTACGAACAGGAATTGGTTGAGGGTGATCCCATCTGCTGCACAACCCAACTTTTGGGATTCGACAGTAAGCGTATTCATTACTTTCATCGCATGTATCACCTGGAGGAAGACTTCCTGGCAGCGACCACGGAGCTGCTGCTCCTGCACGTGGACCTGGGCCAACGCCGCAGCGCGCCGATGCCCCGGGAGGTGCAGGACCGGCTCGGTGCGGTGATGGCCCAACACATCCGGTTGCCTCGCCCGACCCGGGCTGGACGAGTGATACGTATCCCCGCGCCGTGATTTGGATGCAGCGCAAACACACCTGGCAACCTCAAAATACGAGAACGATACTTTGTAAAATGTTGCTAAATTCTTCATAATTCGGATTGTGATAGGACTGTGTAACTGCGAGCCCACCAAGGACGCCTCATGCCGGCAAGACACTTAGCAGGGAACATTCGCCCCGAGACATTGGCGCGATTCGCCATGCCCGTCACCGTGCTCCTCGCTATTGTAGTGGCCCGTGGCCTCGCCGACTTGAGCTGGACGCTCATTTCGGGGCCGAGCCCCTCCTCCCAAGACCCCGCCCAAGCGCTGCAACAAGCGCAGCCGATGGCCAATGCCGAGATAGCTGATTATTCCGCGATTCCGGGGTGGCACCTCTTCGGTAGGGCCAACCTGATCCAGCCCACCCCCAAACCCACGGCCAAGGCACCGGAAACCAGGCTGAATTTGCAGCTGATGGGTGTCTTTCACGCCGAGAACAGCGGCAAAGCCCTGGCAATCATTGCCGATAAAGGCAACGATGAATCGATCTACAAAGTTGGCGACGAACTGGCGCCGGGGGTGAGCCTGGTGGAAATTCGGCGCAATCAGATCGTGCTGTCCCGCAAAGGCAAGTTCGAAGCCCTGAGCCTGCCCAAGGAATCCTCCCCGCTGGCGGCTCCGGTCCCCGCCGCATACTCCAAGCAGGGCAGCGCATCGATACAACAGATCGACGCGAGCGGCATCGCCGGGCGTCTCCGGGGGGCGCTGCGGGAGCGTCCCCGGGATTTACAGGACTTGGCCTTCATCAGCCCCTACATCAAGGACAATCAATTCCGGGGGTTCAGTCTGCGCCCCGGCAGAAATCCAAAGTTGTTGGAACAACTGGGCCTAAGGGGCGGTGATGTGATTATCTCGGTAAACGGAACGACCCTAATGAACCCACCTCAGGCAGCGGCGCTGATGGCCGATATGTTAGCGCAGGACCAGGTGGATGTTGTGGTATTACGCAAAGGTGAAGAACTGCCCTTCACCTTCACCCTGAACGGCCAATAGCCTTGCCTGTGGCAATCCACCAAGCCTTGACGAAGGTACACCGATTTATTGAGGGGTAATTTATGAAAGCATGGATCAAGGGACAAGGTATCGGCGAACGCCGGCTCCGTTGCCGTGGCGCTATGGCAGCGCTGCTGCTGGGGTGGATGGTACTGCTGCCAGCGATGCAACCACTCCTGGCGGCTCCGGTGACGCTCAATCTCAAGGATGCCGACATCAACGCGCTGATAGCAAGCGTCGCGGAGATTACCGGCAAGAACTTCATCGTCGATCCTCGGGTGAAGGGCCGCGTCAGCGTGCTCTCCTCCCGGGCCATGGACGAGAGGGAAATTTATGAGGTCTTTCAGTCCATACTGGCCGTGCACGGATTCGCCGCCATACCGGGAAGAAACGCCATCAAGATCGTTCCGATAGCGGGCGCCAAACAGGAAAGCATTCCCACCCTGGATGGCCGGGTACGTACGGAAACCGACCAGATGGTCACCCGGGTCATTCAGGTCGAGAATGTCTCGGCTTCGCAGATCGTTCCCATTCTGCGCCCGCTGATACCGCCCCAGGGGCATCTGGCGGCCTACGCGCCCACCAACGTTCTGATCGTCTCGGATCGGGCGGCCAACGTGGAGCGCATCGCGAACATCATTCGCCGGGTCGATCTGGCCAGCAACGAGCAGGTGGAAATCGTTCCCCTGCGCCACGCTTCGGCTTCCGATATCGTGCGCACGCTGACGGCGCTAGAGCAGAGCAAGGCCAGACCCGATGCGAAGGCCGCTGGTACCCCGCCGCAGCTGGTCGCCGATGAGCGCACCAACAGTGTGCTGATGAGTGGTGACACCCTGTCCCGGCTGCGCCTGCGCACCTTGATCGCTCACCTGGATACACCCCTACAGGGGGGCGGCAACACCCAGGTGATTTACCTACGCTACGCCAGAGCCACGGATATGGTGCCGGTCTTGCAGGGGGTCAGCAAGAATCTGCCCGAAGAGCAGGGTGGCACGCCTGCCCAGGTCGCCGCCAGGGGGCTGATCGACATTCAGGCCGACGAAGCCACCAACGCTCTGGTCGTTACGGCTCCCCAGGAGGCTCTGCGCTCCATTAAGCGCGTCATTGCCCAGCTGGATGTGCGCCGCGCCCAGGTGATGGTCGAGGCGGCCATTGCCGAGATCTCCAAGGAAAAGCAGGCCGAGTTGGGCGTCCAGTGGGTCGTCGACGGTTCCGACGACGGTAACGCCGTGGGCTTTACCAATTTTCAGATCGGCAACAGCCTAGGGAGCTTCCTGCGTTCGATCCTCGACATTGCCGAGGGCGAAACCGATGACCTGCAGATTCCCGAGGGCCTCAACCTGGGGCTGGGAAGCTTCGGCGGTAGTTTTCAGTTCGCGGCCATCATCAGCGCCCTGGCTGCCGATACCGACACTAACATCCTCTCCACACCCACCCTGGTGACCCTCGACAACGAGGAGGCGGAAATCGTGGTCGGCGAGAACCGGGCCTTCCTGACCGGCAGCTTCACCACCACCGGCGATGGTTCCAGCAACCCCTTTCAGACCATCGAACGCCGGGACGTGGGGCTGACGTTGAAAGTCAAGCCCCAGATCAACGAGGGTAACGCCGTGCAGCTGCAGATTGCCCAGGAAGTGGAAGACGTCATCGCGGTCACCTCGACCGGCCCCGTCACCACGAAACGCTCCCTGAAGACCAATGTCCTGGTGGAAAACGGGCAGATCCTGGTGCTGGGAGGCCTGATCGACGATACCCTCAACGAGAGCGTACAGAAGGTACCGGGACTTGGCGACATACCGCTGCTGGGCAACCTGTTCCGCTATCGTAAGACCGAGAAGGGTAAGCGCAATCTCATGATCTTCCTGCACCCGGTCATCCTGCGGGATACGGCGACCGGTACCATCGCCACCAACGACAAGTACAGCTATATTCGTGATCAGCAGATCGCCGCCCGCCAGCAGGGCGTGGCGCTTCTCCCGGAGGAACAAACCCCGCTACTCACGCCCCAGTACCAAGTCCGGCAACAGAAATCCCTGATCGATATGCGTCCCTACTATGAGAAGCAGATGCTGTCGCAGCCACAGCCACAGCCACAGCCACAGTCGGCGCCCACCACACCCCCACCAACGGCCGTGGCCCCGCCGCCGCCGGCTACCGGAGCAAGTCGCGGTTTCGGGGATAAATAACGGTTGGCAACGGAGTACCGCCGAGCGGCGCTGCCCGAAGATTATCCGGAAAGATCCATGTCGAACCCACGTTTACCCTATGCTTTCGCCAAGCGCCACGGCGCCCTTGCCACGGATGTCATCGAGAACCGAGTCCATGTCGCTTACCGCGCGGATACGACCCGCCATACTCTGACCGAGTTGCGCCGCTTCATGGGTCTGCCGCTACGGCTACAACCCGTGGCCGACGATGAATTCGACGCCCTGCTGCAACGCTTTTACGAAGGCGATGCCAACGGCGCTGCGCGGATGATGGAGGACCTGGGCGATGAGATGGATCTCAATGCCGTCGCCCTGCAGTTACCCGAGCCCGAGGATCTTCTGGAGAACGCCGACGACGCTCCCATTATTCGCCTCATCAACGCCCTTCTTACCGAAGCCATCAAGGAGAACGCTTCCGACATCCACATCGAGTCCTTCGAAAACCGCCTGCAGGTGCGGTTTCGGGTGGACGGCGTGCTGCGGGAAGCCCTGCAACCCCCGCGGGCCCTGGGCCCACTGCTGGTATCCCGGGTAAAGGTGATGGCCCATTTGGATATTGCGGAAAAACGCCTACCCCAGGACGGTCGCATCTCGTTGCGGGTGGCGGGTCGAGCCGTGGATGTGCGGGTTTCCACCATACCCTCGGGTCATGGCGAGCGGGTCGTGCTGCGGTTGCTCGATAAGCGGGCGGGCCGCCTGGATCTGGAGCACCTGGGTATGAACCCGGCCGATGCCGAGCTGCTGGATCAGCTGATCCACCGCCCCCACGGCATCCTGTTGGTCACCGGTCCCACCGGCTCCGGTAAGACCACGACGCTCTACGCCGCCCTGACACGTCTGAATGACAACAAACGCAATATCATGACGGTGGAGGACCCCATTGAGTATTACCTGGACGGCATCAGCCAGACCCAGGTGAACAGCAAGGTCCATATGACCTTTGCCCGGGGCCTGAGAGCGATACTGCGGCAGGACCCGGATGTTGTCATGGTGGGCGAGATCCGCGATTTCGAAACCGCGGAGATTGCTGTGCAGGCCAGCCTCACCGGCCACCTGGTACTTTCGACCCTGCACACCAACAGTGCCGTGGGCGCCATCGCCCGATTGCGGGACATGGGCGTGGAACCGTTCCTGCTGTCATCGAGCCTGATCGGTGTCTTGGCCCAACGCCTGGTGCGTAAACTTTGCCGCGACTGCAAACACCCCTACCCGGCAACGGCGGCGGACTGTTGCATCCTCGGCATCGAATCGTCCCAGCCGCTACCCACACTGTACGCCCCCCGGGGCTGTGAACAATGCAATCATTCCGGCTATCGGGGCCGCGCCGGTATCTTCGAGCTGGTCCCCATCGATCCGGCCATGCAGACCATGATTCACGACGGCACGGGAGAGCTGGAACTGGAGCAGCGAGCCCGTACCCATACCCGGAGTATCGGCGATGACGGTCGCCAAAGCGTCCTCGACGGCAGCACCTCCCTGGAGGAATTGGTGCGGGTGACCCAGGAAACATGAGGCCTGCCGCAGTCATGGTGGGGAGTTCTGTGGGCAAGGTCGTTCCGCCCCTGATACCCGTGTAATCGGAGGAGATAGATCATGCCTGCGTTTCAATATGCCGCCCTGGATGCAACCGGCCGCGCCCGCAAGGGTCTGCTGGAGGGCGACACCCCGCGCCACGCACGCCAGCTGTTACGGGAACGCGGTCTGGTGCCCCTGGAGGTGCAGGAGGTCGCCCGGGGTGAGGATTCGAGCCCACGCCAGGCAAGGCCCTGGAGAGTTCGGGTCAGTGCGACTGACCTGGCCTTGATCACCCGGCAGATGGCAACCCTGGTCGCTTCCGGGCTGCCCTTGGAAGAAGCCCTGGGTTCGGTGGCGCAACAAACCGACAAACCCAGACTCGGTAGTCTACTCATGGCGGTACGTGCCCGGGTGTTGGAGGGACACCCATTGGCCGCGGCCCTGGCGAATTTCCCGCACGTCTTTCCGGAACTCTATCGGGCCACCGTAGCGGCGGGCGAGCAGGCAGGACACCTCGAGATCGTGTTCGAACGCCTGGCGGATTATACCGAGAGCCGCCAACAGATGCGGCAAAAGATCGGTCTGGCCCTGTTCTACCCGCTGTTGCTCACGGCCGTCGCGATCCTGGTGGTGATGGCTCTGCTGGCCTATGTGGTGCCCCAAGTCGTTCAGGTCTTTGCCAGCATGGACCAGCAATTACCGCTACTGACCCGGGGCCTGATTGCGTTGAGTGATTTTCTGCGCGCCCATGGTCTCCTGCTGATCGGTGCAGGAACCGTAATCGCGTTCGCCTCCGGCTTTGCCATGCGCCGCACCGAGGTTCGCCGCTCGGTCCATGGCGTGCTGTTACGGTTGCCGCTGATCTCGCGGCTCATCCGCGGCATCAACGCCGCCCGCTACGCCCGCACGCTCAGTATCCTGATGGCCAGCGGTGTGCCCGTGCTGGAGGGGCTGCGCATCGCCTCCCAGGTCATCAATAATATTCCCATGCGCGATAGCGTGGAAAGGACGGCGGTTCGCGTCAAGGAGGGTTCGAGCCTCCACAAAGCCATCGCCGAGAGCGGCCACTTCCCGCCGATGACCGTGCAGCTCATCGCCAGCGGTGAGGCCAGCGGACGCCTGGAGGCCATGCTGGAGCGCGCCGCTACCCAGCAGGAGCGCGAAACCGGCACCTTGATCGCCGCCCTGCTGGGGATTTTCGAGCCCGTGCTGATACTGACCATGGGATTGGTGGTGCTGACCATCGTCCTGGCCATCCTTTTGCCCATCTTCGATTTAAACCAGTTAGTGCGTTAACCGGAGATAGGGTACTGGTAAAAAGGCTTACCAACGGGCGGGTAATTTCTCGTTGATGATAATCCTGCCACTATCGACGGAGATATAACCGCCCTTTCTGAGATCCTTGAGGATGCGTCCCACCATTTCCCTCGAAGCCCCCACCATATTGGCAATTTCCTTATGAGTTATACGCTCCGTGACCAGTTTCCCGTCCTTTTCGGCGGCAAGGTCGAGCAATGTTTTCGCCACTCGGCCATACACATCCATCAGCGCCAGCGTCTTGATATTTTCCGTCTCGGTGCGCATGCGCCGTGCAAGGGTCTTCAACAGATTGGTGGCAAGAGGAGGATATTCATTCAAATAACGCAGAAAGTCAGCCCGCGGAATCATCGCAAGCTTGGCGCTTTCCAGCGCTATCACGGATGCCGATCTGGGCTGCTCATCCAGTAACGCGACTTCCCCGAAATACTCTCCGGGGCCAATGGTGTTGAGCACCACCTCTTTGCCTTCCTCGTCACTGGAAAACACCTTGACCCTGCCCGATATAACGATATAAAGGGAATCCGTCTGGTCACCTTCATTAACGATAATGGCATTTCTTGGGAACACCCGCGTGTTGGTACGCGAACCGATGGCCTGCAATTCGGCCTCTTGCAGGCCGGAGAAAAGTTTAATCTGTTTCAGTGCCACGTAATTCATGTAACGCCCATTGCACCATTCGCTTTGAACTCAACCCCTGATCAGACCCGTGGGTCAAACGTCGTCGGGCAGCTGATACGAAGGCTATTTCAGAGGATCGATTTCTGGTCCACTGGATAGCGCTTTATTTGTTCGATACCGGTCTAGTCTAGACCCAAGGTTGAGAAAAGAAAACTCAAAATTTATCGGGACATAGCGGCCAAAGATTAGAATTTTAAACGGTGATTGCCAAAATAAAAGCAAAATTTCATGGATTTGCTATCATAGCGCTCACCGGTTACCCGTAAGGAACACCTATGACCAAAGATTCCCGACGCCCCGCATCAGGATTCACGTTGATCGAGGTAATGGTCGTTGTGGTTATATTGGGCATCCTCGCCGCTATCGTGGTGCCGCGCATCATGGATCGCCCCGATGAAGCCCGGATCATAAAAGCGAAGCAGGATATTCGCGCCCTGGAAAGCGCCCTGAACCTCTATAAGCTGGACAATTACGACTACCCCACCACGGACCAAGGCCTGGAGGCGCTGGTGCAGCGCCCGACGATTCCGCCCGAGCCTCCCCGCTGGAAGCAGGGAGGGTACGTCGACCGCTTACCGAAGGACCCCTGGGAAAGGCCTTACCAATATCTGAACCCGGGGCAGAAGGGTACCATCGACATCTATTCCCTGGGGGCGGATGGCCAACTCGAGGGGGAGACTGTGAATGCCGACATTGGCAACTGGAACCTGGACCAATAACCCGCCGCCGTACGGTTTCACACTCCTCGAGGTTATGATTACCCTGGTCCTGATCGGGATCATCACCAGCCTGGCAGTTCTGTCCGTGGGTGCCAGCGGCGGTGGCGAACGCCTCGCTACCGAAGCACGGCGGCTCGCCGCTCTGATCGAGCTCAACCATCAGGAGGCCATTTTGCGGGGCGAGCAACGCGGGGTTCGCTTCATTCGGGGCGGCTATCAGTTTCTCACCCTGGGCGAGAAAGGCCAATGGCGCCCGGTGACCGATTCCGCGTTATTGCGCCGTCACCGTCTACCGCGGGATCTACGATTGCAAGTGCGCGTCGAGGGGGAGCCCATTACGCTGAATTCCATCTCGCCAAGACCTCAGATTTTTCTATTTTCCACCGGGGAAGCGAGTGATTTCGAGGCGACGCTCAGCACGGCACAGAATCAAGCCTACACCATAGCCGGCAATACTCTGGGCAGACTGAGCGTTGAATGGGTGCAATGAATTTACCTATCCCTTGCCAGCGTGGCTTTACCTTGCTCGAGGTTTTGGTCGCCCTCGCGGTTCTGGCCGTTGCGCTGGGTGCCCTTGTCAAAGCGGCCGCCCTGGGGACTCACAACATCGCCGAGCTGCGTGACAGGACCGTAGCGGGATGGGTCGCTGCCAACAAGATCAACGAAATATTGCTCACCACGGACTGGCCCGAGTTGGGCGACGTACGGGGTGCGACGACCATGGCCGGCCGCGAATGGCGCTGGCGAGTGCGCGTCAGCAATACACCGGATAGCGCACTCCGCCGCCTGGATGTCTCGGTTCGCGGCAGCAACGATGATTCCATCCCCCTGGCCACGGTGGCGGCCTTCAAAGGACGCCTGCAATGACGCTATCCTCGCGCGGTGGCGACCAGACCGGTTTTACCCTGTTGGAGCTGCTAGTGGCGCTGGCGGTGTTCGCAGTCATGGCTGCCGCGGCCTACGGCGGTCTGCAAAGCGTGCTCCGGGCTCGAGCCGTGGTGGAGGTGGAGGCCAAACGGCTGGCGGAGCTGCAGATGGCCATGCACATCCTGGAAAGCGATATGGCGCAGGTAGCCAATCGCGGCATTCGCGATGAATATGGTGAGCCTCGTGCCGCCCTGGTCGGCACCTCCTTCGATACGGCGTTGATAACCTTCACCCGCGCTGGCTGGAACAATCCGCTCGATCGCGATCGCGCCACATTGCAGCGGCTTACCTATCGGCTGGAGGACAGGCGTTTGGTACGCGGATACTGGAACACCCTGGACCGGGGTAGCCGGAGTGAGCCCCGGGAAACAACATTATTGGAACAGGTCGAACGGGTGGAAATACGGTTTCTCGATGAACAGAATGTATGGCAAGGGGAATGGCTTCCCGTCGATGGCGATGATAACACCGCCCCTCTGCCCAAAGCCGTCGAGCTAACCGTCACGCTCAGCGATTGGGGGAATATTACCCGCCTGTTCCCGCTTCCGACCCTTTGAGATTACGATGCCGGCATCGGTTCGAATACCCCATGAAACCGGGATCGCCCTGATCACGGTGCTGTTGATCGTGTCCCTGGCTGCCATCGCGGCTACCGCCCTGGCCGCGGTGCAGCAGCTGGCGATCCGGCGCAGCACGTTGCTGCTGCATCATCAGCAAGCGAAACTCTACGCCCTCGGTGCTGAACAGTGGGCCGCGGTTATCCTGCAACGCGATCTTGACAATAACCGCAGTGATCATTTGGAAGAGCCGTGGGCGACGACGCCGGCAACGTTCCCCATCGAGGGAGGCAGCATCTCGGGTAGCATCCAGGAGCTGCAGGGACGCTTCAATCTCAACAACCTGTTGGCCCGGAAATCCAGCAACGCGGACGGAAGCCCTGGCGCCGGGGACGATCAGATCCAATCCGATGATGGTATTAATCGCGCTCAGTTAGAGATACTGCAACGCCTCCTGGAGTCCCTGGATTTAGATCCCAATATCGCCCAGGCCATAGCCGACTGGATTGACCCGGATCAGACGGCACGCTTTCCCGACGGCGCCGAGGATAGCGATTACAGCAACCTGACGCCCGCCTACCTGAGCGCCAACCGCCCTCTGGTCAGCCTGTCGGAACTACGGCTGATTCGGGGCATAGACCGGGAAAGTTACGCCCGGCTCGCTGATCATGTGTACGCCGTGCCCGTCAACGACTACGCTCCCCCGACGCCCGTCAATATCAACACCACCACAGCGCCCGTACTGGCGGCCGTGGCGAGTATCGAGCTGCAACGGGCCACGGAGATCATCCAGAACCGACCCTTGAGCGGCTACGCCAGCGTGGAAGATTTCTTGGCCGATGCCCAACTCGCGATACCTTCGGAACGGTTCGGGGTCGCCAGCCAATATTTCCTGGTACGGGCGCAAGCTCGGGTCGGGGAAGCGCGCGCATCGATCAACAGCCTCCTGCAACGGGCGGAGCCATCGTCAACGGGAGCGACATCGGCCAGCTTGCGGATTCTGCTGCGCAGCTTTGGAAGGGATGAATGAATGAATCAGAGGCTTATTTTTCGCTGCATTGACGACAATCAGGTGGAGTGGTCAGATAATGCCACGAATGCTGCGACCACTCGCCGGGGTACCCTGGCGGAGCTGAGCGCTCAAGCCCGCGGCTGCCCGTGTGTGCTGGCAGCTGCGGGCGAAACGATCACGCTGACCCGCGCCAAAGTGCCGGGCGGTAATCGTGCCATGCGGCTCAAAGCCATACCCTTCGCCCTGGAAGATAACCTGGCGGAGGACGTGGATGAGCTGCACTTCGCCGTTGCGCGGATGGGACTCGGCGAGGAAGTCCAGGTTGCCGCCGTCCGCCGTGAAACCCTTTCTGCCTGGATCGAAAGCTGCACCCGAGGCGGTATCAATCTGGCCGCGGTCATACCGGATACACTCCTGTTGCCCTTTGCGGAAACGGGTTGGAGCGTTTTGCTCGAAGCCGATCGTGCCGTGGTCCGCACCGGCCCCTGGGAAGGCTTTGTCGCCGACCGGGAGCACCTGGCCTTGTTGTTGACGATGGCGCTCGAAGAAGCCGGTAGCGAAGCACCCGAGGTACTGCACGTCTGGGGAGATCCACCTCCGGAGCTGGCCACACTGAAGCTGGAGCTGCGCATCGAAACGCTTGCGAACAACGCCATGGAGGTGTTCGCCAGAGGCTATGACACCTCTCCCCGTCTGAATCTCCTGCAGGGTTCCTTCAGTCGCAAAGCCCAAGTGGGAAAATGGTTACGGCCCTGGCGTGCCGCTGCCATTCTGAGCGGTATCGCGTTGGCGTTGCACTTGGCTCTGCAAGGCGCGGAATATTGGCACCTGTGGCGGCAACACAGCGCCCTCAAGCTGGAGATGGAGCAACTCTTTACGACCACCGTCCCCAGCGCACGCAAGATTATCAATCCGCGGGCGCAACTGCAGAACCGACTCCAGGAGCTGCGCCGGGGGGCGGGAAGCAGTGAAACCGCGTTTCTCGATCTGTTGTATCGAGGCGGTAGCGCCGTGATAGCCTTCGGCGGCATCAAGCTGCGGGGTATGCGTTATAAGGACAACCAGCTGGACTTGAGTCTGGAAGGGCAAAGTCTCGAAACCCTCGATGCTCTGAAACAACGCCTGGCGGAGCAACCCGATCTGAAAGCCGAGGTACGCACCACCAAACGCGAAGGCAAGGTCGAAAGCCAGGTCATTCTACGGGGTGCCACATGAGGCTCTGGTGGGATTCTTTGCAGAGGCGTGAGCGTTGGCTCCTGGGCGGCGGGGCCGCGGTGGCACTGGCGTTGTTGCTCTATGGGCTGGCATGGCTACCCTTCCAGAATGAGCTGGCGCGATTACGCCAGGCAGTGAGCGCACAGCACGCGGACCTTGCCTGGATGCGCCAGGCGGCGGCGGAGATCAGGCGCCTCAAGGCCAGCGGGAGCTCGACCTCAGAGCGCTCCTCCGTTGGCAACGACGGGCGCTCGCTACTGACGCTGGTGGATCAAACGGCCAAGACCGCCGGACTCGACCGAACCCTGCGTCGGATTGAGCCCGAAGGTGACAACAGGGTGCAACTACGTTTGGAACAAGTCAGCTTCGATAGGCTGATTACCTGGTTGATCCAACTCGAGGGCGGGCATGGTATCGAGACGGCCAACGCCGTGATCGATCGCCGCGCCAACAGAGGGCTGGTGAATGCGCGTCTCATCCTGCAAAGAACGTCGCGGTGAAACGGTTATTGTTATACGGGATGTTAGGTTTGGCCGCCTATGGCATTTTCATGGTAGCGCGGCTGCCGGCAACCACGGCGATCGAGCTGGTCGCCAATCATATACCCAGATTGAGCGCGCAGGGGGCGGAAGGTACCGTGTTTTATGGTCACGCCCGGGCTTTGACCTGGCGCAACTCGCAGGTCCAATCGTTGGCCTGGGGCTGGAATCCCCTGGGTTTACTCGGCGGGCGCGTTGCCTACGATCTGCACGCCGATGGACCGGAGCTGGCACTCCAGGGTAGCGTCGGTGTAAACCTGGGGCGCCAACTCCAGATCGCGGACTTGCAAGGCCAGGTAACGTTGTCCTGGCTGCTGACGCTCCTTGATCAAGGGCCGCTTTTCATCGACGGAACCCTGGACATGGCGTGGGATGAGATCGAGGTTGCCGCAACGGGTCTGCCCGCCTCGGCCTACGGCACAGTGAAATTATTGGATACCCATACCAGCATCGGCAGAACTTTTCAGCTGGGTGATTTCGAGGCCGTATTCGACGATGACAACGGGATAATCCGAGGAGACGTCCGGGACCTGGGTGGCCCCATCAAGCTCACGGGTATCTTGACCCTGACCGCCGATGGGCGTTACCGTTTCGTAGGTCAACTCGGTGTCCGCGGCGATAATCGGGATTTACGGCAGATTCTGGGTATACTGGGTCGACCTGATGCCACTGGCAACTGGCAGTTAAATTTTAGCGGCAGCCTGGGGGTTTAGGGGCTGGCGACGAGGATCACGAAAGTCTCGGGGAGAAGATGCTATGAAACGATCTGTTTCTAGTTTTTTGGTTGGATTTCCTTTTCTTATTTTGGCCGCTTGCTCCACCACACCACCACCCGAGGAGAGTTCGGCCCCGATCGTGGTTGAACCACCGGTTTTTTCACGGCCTGCCGGGCTCGAGCCGCAAATCGAATTTTGGCGTAATGTCTATGCCGTCTGGCATCTGGATCAAGTCGCTCTCCATGACGACGAGCACATGAATCTGGTTTATGAGATCATCGATCTGCCCCCTGCCGCCAGCGATCACTACAGCCGTGAACGGCGCCGCTTCGTGCGTACCCGCCAGGACGCGCTAGCGCATCGTCTGCGGACCCTCGAGCGCAAACGCAGCAGGGGTCTGATTCTAACCGCTGGGGAAAAAGCCCTGGAGGATAAGATCACGGCGGCCGCCGGGCCGCGGGCCATCTACGGTGCCAGCAGACGTTTGCGAAGCCAGCGGGGCCTGCGCGAGCGCTTCAAGCGGGGTCTCGAGATCAGCGGTCGTTACGATGGGTTGTTTCGAGAGGTGTTTCGTGAAGCAGGTCTACCGGAGGATTTCGCTTACCTTCCCCATGTGGAATCCTCGTTTCAGCTCAATGCCCGCTCTTCGGCCGGCGCCGTTGGTATGTGGCAATTCACCCGCCCCGCGGCCCGAACCTACATGAATACCCATCCTGCTCTCGACGAACGCCTGGATCCGGTGGCCTCGGCCCGGGGCGCAGCGCGCTACCTGAACGATGCCTATGGCAAGCTGGGCGATTGGACCCTCGCGGTTACCTCCTATAACCACGGCATCGGGGGTATGAAGCGGGCCAAGAGGTACTACGGAACCGATTTCGTACGCATCGTACGCGAGTACCAACACCCCTATTTCGGATTTGCCTCCCGCAATTTCTACGCCGAGTTCTTGGCCGCGCGGGACATCGCCCGCGATCCCGAGGCTTATTTCCCCGAGGGCATTGCCTATGAGCGGCCCCTGGATTGGGATCGTGTCGTGTTACGCCGCGCTACCGCCGTGCCGGAACTGGCTTTCCAGTTTGGTGTGCATCAAAGAACGCTGGTGCATATGAACCCTGCCTGGACCAGGGCGGCCCGCGATGCAAGAGTATCCTTGCCTGCCGGCACCGAGGTGTGGTTACCCGCCGGCACATTGCAAGCCACGACGCCTGTCAACAACCAGCAACGAGCCGTTGCCGTATCTGCACAACCCGAAGCCGCCCGGACACCCCAGGACGCAGCCTGTGACCAGACCGAGCTGAAACTATGCTAAAGGAAGATAGCGGAGACGAACCGGACATGACGGCCACCTGGGTTTCCGCACAGCCGACAACATCACCACGCCATGCCCTATCAACGTTACCGAGAAGACCTTAAGCGAGCGGATTTTCACCACGACCCAGCCCAGGAAGTGGCCATCCAGCACCTGCAGCGTGTCTACGATGAGCTCATTGGCAACGGCCAATCAACGCCAAAGGAAACCCGCAAGAAAGGCTGGCTGGCACGCCTGATTGGCCGCAACGCCGACTCGAGCGCGGTGACATCACCAGTGCGCGGCCTTTATCTCTGGGGTAGTGTTGGACGAGGCAAAACCTATGTCGTGGATACTTTTTTCGATGCCCTGCCGATACCACACAAAAGCCGCATCCATTTTCACCGCTTCATGCACCGGGTGCACACGGAACTGAAGAAACTGCGCCAGCAGCAGGACCCGCTCACGGTCGTGGCTCAAGAACTCGCCCAGGAGGCTCGAGTCATCGGCCTCGATGAGTTCTTCGTCTCGGATATCACCGACGCCATGCTGTTGGCGGGACTGCTCAAGGCATTATTCGCAAACGGCGTGACCCTGATCGCCACCTCCAACATACCGCCCGATGAACTCTACAAAAACGGCCTGCAAAGGGCTCGTTTCGTGCCGGCCATCGAGCTGATCAAAAATCATATGGAGGTCATGCACCTCGATGGGGGCGTGGACTACCGCCTGCGCTATCTGGAAAAGGCGGAGATTTACCACTGTCCGCTGGATGAAGCGGCCGACCGGGTACTCCAGGAAACGTTTATCCATCTCGCCCCCGATCCCGGCAAAGCCAACGTTAGCCTCATGATCAATGATCGCGCCATTGCAACCCGCCTGCATGCCGACGGTGTTGTACTGTTCGACTTCGAGGCCATCTGCGATGGCCCTCGAAGCCAGCTGGATTATATCGAGATCTCCCGCTGTTACCACACGGTACTGATATCCGATGTGCCCATCCTGGACTGGCAGATGGAAAACCAGGCCCGGCGCTTTCTGAATCTCGTGGATGAGTTCTACGATCGTAACGTAACGTTGATCATCTCGGCCGCGGCACCCATCGAAGAGCTGTATCAGGGCAAGAAGTTACAGTTCGAGTATCGCCGAACCGTGAGTCGGTTGCACGAGATGCAATCCCACGATTACCTGGCCCGGGAACACCTGCCATGAGTTCCGGTATAGCTCTGAAAGCTGTTATCAAGACCGTCTGCGGCA
>JAAUXT010018479.1_pt1 | contig 26517 bp, 27 predicted proteins | sample 7278171 | NCBI WGS metagenome assembly JAAUXT01 (sample SAMN14350112, study PRJNA611818) | marine sediment metagenome | isolation source: surface marine sediment (1.8m) | place: French Polynesia: Moorea | collected 2018-08
CACATACACACACACACACACACACACAGCGAAAAAGACACAGGCACACACACATACACACACACACACACACACAGAGCGAAAAAGACACAGGCACACACACATACACACACACGCACACAGAGCGAAAAAGACACAGGCACACACACATACACACACACACACACACACAGAGCGAAAAAGACACAGGCACACACACATACACACACACACACAGAGCGAAAAAGACACAGGCACACACACATACACAAATGCACACACACGCACAAACACACGCACACACACAGAGGCACGAAACACATACACACATTCGTACAAGCACACAGACAAACAGACACACACACATCTCTGAAAATAGCACCTCCCGAAACTCGGTGGGGGATTTTCGTCCGGTAATCCTCTTTTCCATCGTTGCTTGTGAACACCAGATACGCTTTGTTTTTGCAGTGTGTACTCTTTGTCACTCTATTGATCCTTACGCGGCCCAGGAAAATACACTGTGAAACGTCACGCTACAAAAAAGCGTTTTGACGTCATTTTGAATATGACCCAACCAAGAATTGACGCTTGTCACCAAGACTGCTTGGTCTCATTGTATGAAGGTTTTGAATTAGTTTTTGTGAATATTATCTCTGTGAGCGACACATGTTTCTAATTGAGAAAGGCCGTGTACAAAGAGACATTGATTTCAGCACAGGTTTGTGGGCCCATGTGAATGGAAGGTTTGGCTCTGTGTTCTTGGTTTGCTCGACAACCAGCTGATGCGTTTGTGCTTCAAACCCATCTGTACTTTGAATGCGTTTTTAAATTGGGTGACGCGTGGTCGTTTGTGGGCGAACGCCAAAAATTTCACAATTGGGTTCAATGTTAAATTTTGACGCCGACGTCAAAAAGACACCCGCGCGTCACCGATGTAAACACTGCTTGAGGCGGGCTTGAATGGTGAAGTGTGAGGTGCACGTGTGGGGCCCGGTTACGTTGGTAAACCCTTCCTGTGTGGTTTGGTTGGGGACCGTCCCAGGTCACATGGCCTCACCTACCCACTCACACACAGTGTGCCCGACGCACCCAGCAGGCGAACACCAGCATTCACAGGGACCCAGGTTTGGTGCCCATTGACACACCAACCCACAGATCTGTCCACCTACCTACCTAGAACTCAGCCCATCTGGACACCAACCTAGCCACGCATCCATTCATTCATCCACCAATTCGCCCACCTGCCCGTTGGACCAAACACAAAACTACTCGCATACTGAACCACCAACCCACCAACATCACCCACCTGCCCGAAACCCACACACACACACACACGGAATACATGGCATACCCTGTGCGACCCTGGTACAAGCCTCACCTGTGGCAGTTGGGAGAGGTCCAGGTTACTGCAGTCCGTGGTCCTCTGGGCGTGGCCCCGGGAGAACGGGTTCGGAGACGTGTCGCAGTAACACTCCGCCGGACACGGAAACGAGGCACTTCCGGTTCCCACAGTCGTCGCCATGGAGACATCCGCGGCACCGCCATCCTCCGCCTCTGATTGGTTGTTCGCCACAGTGGAGTGTTTTGAGCCCTCTGATTGGGTTTCAGACGCCTTTGAATCCACATCCCTCGTGTTTGATTGGTCGTCAATGAAATTCGAGATTTTCCTCGAACCTGATTGGTTGTCTCTGAGTGATCCCGCGTGATTCTTCCTGCCCTGGTCTGATTGGGTCTCAATTGCATTTGAATCCTCTGATTGGCTGACAATATCCTTTCTGTCCTGCGCCGCATTAGCTTCTGTCGCGCTGTCTGATTGGTCAGTAATGGATTCTGAACGCGGCGTCTCTTTGTCCGGCGCGGCGCTCGCCCGAGTCCCCGGGGCCGGAAGCTTTGCCGTCTGATTACCCCAATCATCGCCCTGCGCCATGTCGCTATGGCGACGGGCGTGACAGACGCTGATGACACAGAGAACCAGGACCAAGAACAACAGCGTCCATTTGCTATGGATAATCATCGTTCTCTCCTGTACCCATTGAGCACACGCCACGAAAACACGTCGGTACCAGACCCACAATGCTCAGAGTAGGAACCTGGCATCAGCGCTGGTATGGGTACAGTTCGATTTGGGCCCATGTGGACAAACCCGATTCTCAGTGACTCGAGATATCGAACGGCGCCCCGCGTCCTCCGCAGCTCAGTGTCCCGGATGTTGTTTACGCTTCACGTCCCACGTTGACATCTCACGTAGACGCTCGCGTCCCGTTGCCAGGCACCGCGTTCCCTTGACGACGGATAAAGACCACTTGCTGGAGATTACCCGTAGTTAGGTTCTGTCTCACAGGATCACTGAGCCTGAAAAACAAAAACAAGTTGCGGGACATCAAAGAGATCAGGACGCCGTGTTTCTGTATCAAAGGCGTAAAGGGTCCAGGATGCGACTGGAAAACAGGCAGCCTAATTGGTGTCTCCAAACAAGGACACGGAGACACTGCAGATATAGGATGGAGAACAGAAATTTTGCGCACGCATCGCAGGAGTTTGTGTGTGCGTGTGTGTATGTATGTGTGTGTTTATGATGTTTATTTGTGTGTGTTTGTGTGTGTATGTCGTCTGTATGTTGTGTGTGTGTGTGTATGTGTGCACGTGTGTCATGTCAATGTGTTCTATAGGGTTTCCCGAAGGCAGGGCCTTGGCTCCCCGGCTCTGCCCGCACTGGATCCGCCAGAGCAGAAAACCCTCTGAATTTTTCTCTGGATTGTACATGTTTTCTCCATACACGGAACACGGACTGTGTTGTGAGTCCAACACATCAAAGTTAACAGTCGCATCACAAGCGACAGCAGAAGAGGACACACGAACATTGTCACCAAAGAGGTGTGAGGTTGGGGGGGGGCGCTTGGGCTTCCAGTTTGGATTTCCAGTTGTGACCCTCAAAGGCAGTTGCTATGGAGACGCGGCTTCAGGTCCTTCTGACTGTGCGTCACTGTGGAGACGCTGTGGGAGCACTGCAGGTATTTTCTGCAGTGCGTTGCCATGGCTTCCTTCTGATTGCTATCGTCCTACGCGACTCTTGTCCGGATTCCGGACCTGATGTGATCGGGCTATTGTAGTGACTGGCTTCCCAGGTCTGTTCTTCAGCGGATCCAGTGGCGTCCAAAGGGACTTGAGCCCCTGGATCCCAAAGCAGTATATAATTTGGCCTGGAAAACCATTTTGCGATATTCCGTTCGCGCAGAGCACCAAGCTGTGTGCCGAAAAAATTTCCAGGTATGTATGGCAACTCCACGAAGATGTCCCCCTGTCTCATCGTATCTGTCACACTCAATCCCCTGCAGGGCAGAATTGATATATGGGCTGAGTACATCCAGAGCCAAAGACACCAAATGGAACAACGCACCCGTATTTGCCTTTGAACTGTTTCTTCAAGGGTTCAAGGTCGCTGACCTCAATTCTGGATCCGCTGGAATTTTTTTTACACTCACTGCGTTCCTTCTGTGTAAGTAGGGAGATCAAGTCCAGGTTGATCTGTCCGCGTGCTCCGTGGCCCGTGAGCACTGACGTCAGCGTCAACCGCAGCTGTCCACACACGCTCGTCTTCTTCCCACGCGTCACAGAGGGCACCTCAAGCGGATGAATTTTCGCCGAGGCCAAGTGCTAAATGGTGAGGTTTATCAGGTCAATCAGCTTCATTGGGGGGGGGGGCGCCCTGTTCATGTGGACGTGGGCCACTCACATCAAAAGGCAGCTCTCCGTCTTGCTGGGTCTCCTGTGCTATTTTGGAGGCAATGAAGAGAGCAGTCTGATAGGTTAGTGTGGACTGTGGAATTTTTCATTCTGCATGGGACATGTGCGAATCTAACGCTGCTCACTGCAGATCGGCATTGTCTCAAGACATCGTTCCCCTGCGCACGCGTGAGCATACCCGTTGCGCGGGCGCATCACAGCTCATGGACACTCCCGCGCGGTGGCGTTCAGCGTTATCAGCGTCTTCCCGACCTCTCTCCACTGACCATGCATAGTGTGGCCACGTGAGCTCCCAGCGCACGCCCCCTCCCTGCGCGCAAATGTAAACTCTAACAACGTGCTCCTCACGCGCGCGCGTTTCGCCTTTGTGCGCGTTTGCTTTTTGCAGCGCGCCTCGGACAGCGCCTGTGCCGCCCCCTATCGCACAGCTCCTGTAGCCCCCCCGCCGCGCGTGCGCGTCAGTTCTCACAGCGCCCCCGCGCGTGCGAGTGCGCGTCAGTTCTCACAGCGTGTGCGTGCGCGTGCGCGTGCGTGTCAGTTCTCACAGCGTCCCCGCGCCTGCACGTGCGAGACGGCGGCGCATAATTGGAGGCTCTCCGGCTCCTCTGCGCGGGGCTCTCCGCGGCCCCATTACACGTTTATGTGACACGCATCAACGCATCGAGCGCCACTTCCCTCCTCGCGCGGGGCCCTGTGAGAACGCGCCGCTCTGCGGACCTTTCATACAGACCTGCGGTTTTTTCGCTTGCGGGACAAATTTGCTTGGCCTTAAAATCTGTGCGAGAAGCTTCCATTGGTGTCAATGGAGAAATTTTCCTGCATGTTGAAAATGATTGGGACTATTTTTACCCATGTGGGACAGATTTACCGAGGCATCAATGGTGGCCTAATTCCGCGTATTCGGATGAAAAGGTCCACAGGCGCCGTGCGTCACGGGTCGCGTCTACCCGTTTACGTGGTAACTGAGGTCGGGGCAAAACATAAGTCCAAGACCACCTCACATTGTGTGGGCTTCTCACCAGTTATCTGAGATGTTTCGTTGGTGACGGCGCCAAACGGAAACCTACACGGAGAGAAAGACTGTGATGAAGATACTTGCTTGTTCTGTCAATTGTTTGGCCACGCAGCTACCCAAAACCTCTGCCATAAATGCAGAAGAAAGCCATATAGATTTGGAGTGGGAGTGGGGAGGACTGACGGTGGAAGTTTGGCGCGTGCAACCATTTCCGCAAAACTGAGTGTGGACACGAAACCTGTAAGGGCCGTGTTCACAAGGGGTGCGTCATGCGTGGCGGTCATCTGGCATTTTGTCAGAAGTCTGTGCCTCAAACAATAAAGGGAACAACGTTTGCAGCGCTGACACCCACTGTGAACCTGGCCGAGACTCCAGCATTGGGAGGAAGAACGAGATAAACGGAGTTGTCTTCGCAGGTCAAAGCTCCCATCTCTTTGGTCAATATTCGCTGTCGGCGCCTCGCTCTCGCGAGCCGATTGTGCTCACATGATCAGCCACCCACGGAACAAGGAAACGCACTTCACACGTCTCTCTCACACACACGCGTCAGGGGAGGATCCAGGGGGCCCAGGGGACGGGGGGCCGGGGGACGGGGGGCCGGGGGGCCGGGGGCCGGGGGCCGGGGGCCGGGGGCTGGGGGCCAGGGGGCCAGGGGCCGGGGGGCAGGGGTCCGGGGGGCCGGCAAGATTTGTTCATCCAAAAAAGCGCCATATGATCATGTCTTGAGCAGAAATGACAAGAGAGAGGAGACAACAAGGGACGCAAAGACACAGAGGAGCGACTTGTGTTTCAGACAAGAGAAATGTGCGTGTGTGTGAGAGAAAGAAATGGATAGAGGAGTGTGTGTGAGTGTTTGTGTGTCTGTCTGTGCATGAGAGAGAGTTTGCGTGTGTGTGTGTGTACAGGCGGGGACAGGGGGAGACAGGCAGGCAGAAAGACAGACAAATGAACAGACAGACAGACAGACAGACAGACAGACAGACTGTATCGATCTTGTTCCCCAACCCAAGCGACCACGACCCGACATGGAAGAAGAGCCAGACTGTTCTCTGCACGAAACCAAGTCTGACACCCACCCGCCAGCGATCAATCTTCACACTCCACCTGATCCAGACACCGGCCGCCTACACAAGTCAGTAGGTTTGAGTTCTGTCGTGTCACACCCCGTGGTTTCGCATGAAGAGGGCAAGGCACGGAAACCATGTCTTTTTGTATGTAACAGAGGCGCACCTAGGGGGCATTGGGTTCACCCATTCGCACTGACTCTTCAAAATCCCCCCCTCCAAGTTTGCACCACAGACAGATTTTTGTTCATTCCTTTGGACCAGATTTCTCGCAAAATGTCCGCCCTTGGTTTCGGTTCCTTGACCAGTTCTAGGAACAACCCTGAGGTAACTGCCAAGTTGTTTCACGGTGTCCTTCGTACCTGCCCAATGGAGAGTTTAGCGCGGCCTGATGGCTCATCCGCGTGGTATCCCATTTGCCAGACTGGCGGTACAGATGACCAAACCTGCACTGAGAGCCAATTTGATGCCAAGTGTCCAAAGGAGGTCTGTGTTGCCGATCTGGCATCTGGATCACGCAGACGGTGACCTCATCAGTGTGTGTGTGTGTGTTTGTGTGTGTGTGTGTTTGTGTCCATACCCACCAATGCAACTCCCTGAGTTCTCAGCTGTACATTTCAACACCCACAGGCAACAATGGAAGTTCTCCCTGCAAGTCTCGAATGTTGGCCACCGTGCACTTTAGGCCGGCCAATGTGTTTTGAATCGGGACTTCCAACAGGCTGAGTGAAATGGGAGGCCAGCCACACAGTGGTGGTGGTGTTAGATCCACGTGACAGTAGCCAGGCTCCAGTTCCAGTCCCTCCCGAGTGAGTGACCCTGGGTTCACCCACTGTGGTCACGTCTGCAGAAAGAAACTGTGCTTCCGTACCTGCTGCGTTCCCTGCTGTGATACGAGGCTCCTGAGGCTGTGGTGATGTCACATCCGCTTTTCCCTCAGTTTCTCAACTCAGATCTGAAGCCTCGTCACGTCTCGCGTAGGAATCTCCCGACCTGACCGTCTCTCTCTCCATGCAGGGAGCGTCCTGTGTTCTCAACAGAGCAACTGCTGGGAAAAGTGCATTGTGATAGCAGCTTCCGTGTCCCTTGCACACAAAAAAATAAGTTTGTTACTGCTCCAACACTTTCAGCTTCTGACGTGTCTGTCTGTCTGTCGTGCCTCTGTCTTGCTTCTCAGTTTGAATCTGAAGCAAATCCAATGAGATTGCCAAAAGGGGTTTTCACATTGGGTGACGCGCGGTCATTTTTGGGCTGACGTCAAAAATTCCACCATGGATTCAATGTAAAATTTTGACGCTGACGTCAAAAAGACGACCGCGCGTCATCAATATATCTAAAAACCACATCAATGTCTCACTCACGAAACGATAACTTCATTCCAGTCCTCCTGTAGATGTCCGTTTGTCCTGATTCCCAGTCCACATCTGAAGGGTTTACCCTGCTGTGAGAAAGTGTATTGAGATGCACTGGCTTCAAAGTCCCGTGGACAACTTCACGGCAGCTCTGACGCTTGTGCTGTGTGCGTCCCCACAGCGTGGTTCCCACACCCCGCGTGAGTGAGCCGGACCTGATGAAGCTGTTGAGGCGGGAATAGAGCCGTGTGGGGACCAGCTTCAGTCTACCGCACGGTCAACATTGAACCCCAATTTTATCCACAGAAAGCAGCTTTTTCACGTTGAAAGTTTTGAGGCTTGCTTGCGTTTGTGTTGCTCAACGTGAAAGCCCACGCAAGAGCAGGTGGGCCTTGGATCTTGTCTCAGCGACCTGGTTCAAACCCTGGTTTGTGTTCTCATGCTCAGCAGCTTCTATTCTGACAACGAGCCCATTCAGGACCCCACCCAATCCGACCCTGGATCCCCAGGGCCCTCTGACCTGGTTCTACCCGTACACACCTCCACGTTGTCACGTGTGGCAGCAGAATGACGCGGTGTCTGTTGACCCCGCGGCGGGACGCGGAGAGCCCGTGTTTGCGCGTCTCTCCACGTGTGACAGGGCGACGCCATTAAGACGTCAGAATCCGCATAGGAAGCGCAGGAACTCACGACGGGGGGGGGGGTCAGGGGAGACAGCGGCGGAGTCAAGGGGCTGACCTCGGTCACAACCCGCGTCCGATCCTCGGAGGGTCACAACCAAAGGGCTGAGGATGAATGGTGTGTGAGTCCCGCAGCTCAGCCAATCACTGGCTTGACACAAATGTGTCGTGCCATGAAGTTAGCTGAACTGCGGAACAACTGTCATCGAGTGCCTCTCAATGAGGACTACAGGCAAATACGTGCGCTCCTTCTTCGACATGCCCATACCACTTTGGCCACTTGCTATTGGCTCAAGTGCAACTTTGGCCATCTGTGCCGCTGATCTGGCAATTGGGGCACAGCACGGAATGAAAATGAGCAGTTCCTCAGCGTTCGTGTCAGATGTGCCAGATTTTTGCAGAAAAGCTTCATGCTTCATATCACGTAGCAACAACCAGCTGCATCAGCCCCAGCTGTCCTCGCATCAGAAGAGATAACTTGACTGAGGTTGATTGTTTTGCTCTGAACGGTTATTGTTTGGTACGCAGGATCCATACTCAAGGGTCATGAACCTGTGGATCATAGACGTGCATCAGTTCAACCCCTTGTGAATCTGGATGGTGCACAGCTTCATTTGAGTGCTGAAAAACCGTACTTTATGCATTACATTTTGCGACAATTGGCCGCGCATACACCAGAAAGAGAAACTTAGTTTGGAGTTGGGAAACCCAGCCTCCAGCCCCTGGATCCGCTCGAGAGAAGAACTCAGGAATGAAAGGGTCAGGGACACCCAGGGCCTGCGGCTCGGGCTTTTTCCCAACGTTGCGCTGTCAGGCGCAAGCCTTTGGGCGAGCCCTGGATTGATCAGGGTTAGGCAGGGGATGATGGCCTCAACTCAGTCCTGGCTGGTGTATCACGACAAGAAGCTCAATTTGAGTGTGTGTGTGTGTGTGTGTGTGTGTGTGTGTGTGTGTGTGTGTGTGTGTGTGTGTGGAGGGGGAGTCATGTAGCCAAACTTCAACCTCAAAACAAAAGTTTGACATTTGCTCGTTGTGCATCTTGGTGTTCCCTTGGGGCCAAATAAAACTTTCACTGCTTCGGGAGCATAACCTCTGGCCCCCACTTGGATCTATCGGAGAAAAGTTGTCACAGCGTGAGTGCCTCTGCTGCCTTGAGACAATAATCCCTTCAGAGATTTCGAAACACATTGACAACATTGTCAGCTTAACATGCATTTGCAGAAGCCTAGATTTTCAGGATGCACCGCATTTTTGTCACTTTGTATGAGCACAGTGTCAGCTCACGCCCCCAATGCTGCACCAGATCCAGGGGACGCCCCCGCCGATCAGTCCGCATGTGATGGATGAAGGGGTCAACCAATATGGAGCGGTTGAGACGGGGAGGGCATCACAAGTCGGAGCAGGAGAGAATTGTGTGTGTGTGTGTATGCCCTGGTGTGCGTGCCTGTGTGAATATGCCCTGGTGTGTGTATGAGTGTGTGTACGTCGGTGTGTGCAATGTGCATGAAGCCATGTGAGGGTGTGTGAGGGCATTTAAGTTTCTGCGTGTTGGTTCAGGTGCGTGTGTGCATGCGTGCATGCGTATTTGTGCTTGTGAGCTCAACTGGTTGTCCGCGCAGTTGCTTGGACATGCACGGGTGTGCACACAGTGTGTCCTCCTTGAATAAATATCTTCTTCAGATGGACTTTTCCCAGTAAATTGGCTGAGTGAAGGTTCCGAGAATCTCGCATTAGATTTACGCACCTTGGGATTGGAGCACTGACCTGTCCAGGTCTTTAGCCGTGATTATGGGGCCCTGAGGACCCTAGAGGGCAGAGGCCAGATCATCTGTTCTGCCAGTGCCTGGGAGGATCCAGTTCGTGGGCTGCGTCATTGTTCACGTCAATTGGGATGTTTAGCAAATGAACGTGAAGGTAGACGTTAAATTTGTGTGGCCGTGTTCGTGCGATGGCACGTCTTGGCGCTGACGTGAAAAGTCCACGTTGACGCCCACCTGTGGCCCCTGGATCCACCCCTGGAAATGACTGTCACGTAGCTTTGAATCACCATTCAAACCACCGATACCTGGGCTGAGTATTGAGCTGGAAATCGGATACGAATTTGTCAACCTTTCATTTCATGTAGAAAATTGAAATGAATGAAGGAAATGTCAGCCTTGCTTTTCACAAACTTGCTGTTTCACTTGATTGGTCTTTGAACAATGAAACAAGAACTCTCTTGCCGTTTGTTGATGGCTGAGGAGCAACAACACAAGAAGAGGAATCAAGGCTTGTGAATCAATGGCCAGACTTTATCCTACTGAAAGGTTTTTGTGGAGAAGCAGGATGGGGTGACCAGAACTCATGTTAATGCACAACTTCTGCCTTTTGGCTCAAGTTGTGTTCACATTTGGCCAAACATCTACGTATCTGACAGACATGAAAGAGTTGGTTGCAAACAGGACTGCAGATATAGAAGGAAAAACACGAATTGCTCAGAAGCACATTGATGCTTTCAAGCTTCCCAAAGTTTGGCTCAAATACACAAAAAAATCCCTCAGTGTTTTCCTGCAAAGAACTTTTGTGAACAATGCAAGACAAACAGTGTCAAGTGTTTTGAATTTATTATTTCAGCAATTGACATTTGATTGGCTCCACAGGCTGCAACATAAAAAGACATATATTTCAACTTTTTTCAGCACAATGATTTCTCCAAAGAACAGGATAAGAGAAGTGGTGCCGCATCCCATTGCCAAACTTGAATCAGAAAGTGCAAGACTGGTGACAGAAGTAGGGATATCGTGGATTTTCAATGTTGACAAGGAATTGGGACTATTTTTGACAGTGGTGTCTGTTTATTTTCCAGGATACAGGATTGACTCTTGTAATTTTGGTCATTTCTTTGTCAGTACAATTCAGGAAGGAGCAAAAAGGGAGAGAAAGATATTTTTGTTTTGTAATATTTTGAGCAATTTCTGGTTGTTTCTGGCTCAGTGGACTGTGATTGTCAGAATTGAAGCCAGAAAGTTGAGTAGCTTTTTCTGCAACATGCACTACACAATAACAGATGCTGGAACCATGAGGACGTCACCTCTCAGTGGCCAAAATTTCATCATCAATAATGTTGAGCAATCTCTTGAGCAGAGTTTCACTGTTGTTCACACCAGTTGCTTTGTCATGTTTTATCACATTTGTTCGGAGAAATACATGAAACTCAGAGTTACAGTTTACAATCATTCTCTAATCCTGCTACATCACATCATTGATGGGCCTGACTCTTCATTCAAAATGTTGTCTCCAAAACACAGGAGGAATTCTGATAAAATGGAGTACTTGACAACAACTTTCCAATGCATGGTTCAAATTAGCTCCCAGACAAAATGGAGATTCATTGACCAGGGAAAGCTGGTGCAATACTCTGGAGTTTCACAACTCTTCGCAGACTTGTATCTGAAATACCAAGACAAAGTAATGGACATTTTTTATCCCAGTGCAAAGAGTCCTCTGTTTTGCATGTGTTTGGTGAGAGTTAGTTCTGCTCCCCACACATTTGTTCAAATGAGGGTCAAAACTGTCCATTTTGAAGTGAAAAAGTCCAAGAATTGTCTGCATGGTGGACTGAGTTTTTATGAGTTTTATGGCAGTGATTTGTATGAGACTGAAGTCCTGTGCCCTGATTTGGTCTCTTCAACTGCCCAAAGAACTTTCTATTCAAGGCAAAACAGCATTTTGATCATTTTCTACTCATACCAGAAATATACATCTGAACTTGATGTTGCCATAGAAGTCAGTGTGACCAAATGCAAAGGTGTCAAGGTGAATGCTTGCCATTTCATGCACAACCACAGATTTATTCATGACACTTCTGGGTCTCTGTTCACTCTGAGGGAAGGTGAATGCAAGGTCATACATGTGCAGTACTTTTATCATTTTCACAGAGGCATGGACATTTTGTCCTGTTCAAAGATTCTGGGATATAAAAACCTTCATTCCAACAGGACTGTGGTGGTGTACAATGTGACGGGCTATTTCATGACCTTCCTCCCACAGCTTAACAGGTCATCATACAGTAGTCTCCTTCGGAGTGAGTGTTTTTGGGGTCTGTGTATACTTTTGCTGACATTTGAGGGCCAATTCACTTGTTTGACTTGTTTTTCATGTGACATATGTGTGTAAATTTACATGAGCTCCTCGCAACTTGTTTTTGAGTTGTATTTCCCCGTGTTCCACAAAAGAGGATGTGGTCATACAACGCCTTGTGCAACATTTGTTTGGTTGTTGTTTACAGGTGCGCGTGACCAGGCTGTGTTGGAAGGTCCTATGCAGAATATGTATGACAAAGTTTCAGTTTCTGGGTTCCTGGAGGAGACATGCTACAGAGAGACAGCTATTCCTGACAGGAGCCAAGCTTGCATCGGAGAGACAGGAAACAAAACAGGCCACACCTACTCAGGCTGTAACAAAGCTAAATTTGTTTTGGGGAAGACTTGTGATTTTTGTCCATATATTGACATAGCTACGGATAGGATGGCTTACTGTGTGAGACGAGACTTATTTCCAACCAAGATTGAAGTGAATATTTCTTTCAGACCCTTGGACACAGCCATGTACCTTCCTGAGGTGTTTGTGATGCAGCTGAGTCTTGGAGCTGGGTCAATGTGATGATGCAGGTCAAAAAGGTCATTGACGATCATTTGGCAGCTCAAAGCCACTCTGCCTGGTTTCAACAAGGTAGTTCTTCCAACTTCTTTACAGTTTCCAAAGTGATACACAAAAGACACACACTCATAAAAATTGAAAATAACAGTTCATTTAACTTGGACCACATTTTTATTTTGACGGCACATTCCGTTGTTATGAACCGAAAAGACATGCAGTTTGAAAACAGGGTGTATTTAAATGTAACGCTCCACGAAATTCATCAGGATTGGTCAGCCAAGTACAAGTTTGTCTCTGCAAATCAGCATCACCTTTTTGCCTGGCAAGGCATGACCAAAAACGTTTATTTGACTGGATCACCAGTTGCCAAATATTCACACAAATTGACATGGTTATTTGACATAACCAAAGTAAACACCCAGTCTGCAAAAGACTGCTTCTTTCTGAAGAAGGGGAACAACTCAGTCATGTCTGGTGGGTTTTTTGGTAAATATTTTAAGAGACATTTCAGCTACTGCTTGAACTTCAGTGGCACAAACCACAAGTTGAATAATTACATACTCATCAGAGAGAAATTTAGCCTGCACATTGAAGCCGTTTCCACAGGCAAGAGAGACTGGATGATTTACAGTGCTGCAGCTCATATTTTTTGCCACAGCAGCAGGGCTGTACTCAAGACAAACACCGTAGTTTCCTGGACAGAAGCCAACACTGTGTGTCAATCAGTACAAGGGACATTGCCTGTGTTGAGAAGCAGGGATGAGTTGTTTGATTTTCTGTTTCTGCTCCAGTCATGTCGACACACACCAGTGTTACGTGCCGTGTACATTGGATTGAATTTCAACCTCAACAAGGTGAATATATTTTCCACGATTGGACGCAATCAAAACTGTTTGAAAACCACATCTTCAGAAAGAAGGAAGGAAAGTGGGACTCAGACAGTGACACTCTTTGGATACTTTTCAGGTGATTTGAGGAGGTTGCGCTGTTGAAGGGCACTCAAAGAGCGACCCAAATGTAGCAGCCGAAATCATATCACATTCAGGCAGTGTCTATGAAAAGAATGTGTCCACCAGTTTCACAGTCAAGACAAGGATCAAATTGGGATCTTTTGGGCTTTTTGGTTGATCAGGTTGAGGATAATGCTTTAGGCAAGCATTTGTGAAGTTTGAATTTTGGGGTTTCTTTGGTCAAAAGGTTCAAATTGGGAGAATTAAAAAAGATTTGGGACACACTTGCACAAATTGTTCTGTTCTCAAAAATTACAAATGTTTGGTGAAAGAATATTCTTGGCAGATATTGCTTGGGTATTTGAGGGGTGGCATTTGATTTCTGATTTTCAAAAAGTTTCACTAGTTTTCAGGTGGAGTCATAGTTAGGGTTGAGATATCAGATTTTATTTCAGTGTTCAACATGGTGAGGTAAGAGTTGGGTTCATTTGTGTACAATTGGGGATGCAATTATCAGACTTTTTGTTTTTATGAATTTCCGTATTTATTTGGGTGCATTTTAAATAAACAGTGAAACATGTAAAGTTGAGACTTTATGAAACTGTTCAAAATAGATATTTAGAATCTATTCATTTTTGTAACTTTCCTGTCATTTGGGTCTGTTAAAATTGAGTGCAATGTAGGCTCCTGAGAGATTTAGTTTTAAAACTCACAACCCATGTTCACGTCCTCATATCACCGCGACGTCCAATTTTTAGACGTTACGTTTTCAGAGTGTGCTGCTCTGGCAAACCAAGGATCCCTTGAGTTTTTGGCTGTGGGCAGCAGCCAAAGCGACCCACCTAGCGCACCAACTGGTGCTTGCCAAAGGTGTCAAATTTACGCACTTGGTGTTCTTCCTGTAGAACTTTAATTTATTGTTTTGTTGGTTGGCCTATTGCCATTCCACTTTCCTTTTGCAGAAAAGGAGAGTCCTGCCTTTCTAACCTTCATGCAGACCAAACACAGGGTGAATTTACATTGCCCTAAAATGCGCCTATTGGAGTTACAAGCACCAGAGAGGAAAAGAAGGAAATGCTTTCTGATGTCAGTGATCAACCTGGCCCACCCTCAGTGGTTAGCTGTCAAGTGTGATCAGAAGTTACTGGGGGATGTGTTTTGCCAGGTGCACAAATTAGAAACACAAGTCTCTGTGGCAGAACCAAAACAGACATATTGCAATGGTCAATCTGTTCTCAAGGCAAGAATGTGTTTCACCTTTTCTGTCAGATTTGTAAATTTTAGCAATAAAATGAACAGCCACAACAACAGGTGCAAATGTGCTCTTTCTGACAGAGACAATATTCAACTGACAACCATTCTTCAGCATGTTTTTATGGCTGTTGGTGGAAACTGGCCTCCAATATTTCTGCACCAGTCCCAAAATCTGCTGTTTGTGCACAGATATGCAAGAATTCTTTCACACAGGAAGCAAGCTGTTCTCAAGTTCAGTTCTGCTCATGTGCTCAATGTTTTCATTGACAAAACATCATTGTACACTGCTGGGGACAATTTAAAGAAGTGTGGCAATTCAAGTTATCTATCAGTGAGTTTATTGTGTGATGGAACAATTGACTGTAGAGATGCAGCTGATGAAGAGGAATCTCTTTGTGGTTCAAAGAGACTGAGACACAATACAAGGATATCAAAGTGTCCACCACTGCTTTTTCAAACACATGAACACCAATGCAACATTTACTTTTTGATGATGAGTGTGGAAAATGTGTCACCAAAAGTCACCAGAAAAAGAGCAAATGAGACATGTCCGGACATAGGAAAACTCCAATGTAGTGATGTTTCCAACGAGTGCTTTGATATCTCACACATTTGCCAGTATCAGATTGACAAGCACTTGCAGACAACACCATGCTCTGCAGGCCAACATCTGGAAAGCTGCAAACATTTCGAATGCAATTTGATGTTCAAATGTCCTCATTTCTACTGTATTCCATGGGCATATCTATGTGATGGAAAATGGGACTGTCCGAGTGGTATCGACGAAAAGCAGAAATGTGGATCCAACAGAGAATGCTATAATTTGTTCAGGTGCAGAGGTGCTAACGTTTGCCTTCATTTGCTGAATGTCTGTGACAACGTGACTGACTGTCCGCTGAAAGATGATGAACAGGCGTGCACCCTGTCTGGAAAGCCATGCCCAGCTATGTGCACGTGTCTCGTGCTTGCAGTTCGGTGCAAAAAAATTCGTTTTTCTAATTCCGTTTTGGACAATATTTTCCTGCGAATGTAAGTGGAACTAAAGCACACGGTGTGTGCGTCTGGTTTTACACGAATCCAAAAACAAGTGCTTTTCAAACCATCATTCATCTGTGTCCACTTTTGTCAGTCACAAATCGTGTTGCTCATCTTGACTCGAGTTGGAACAAAATTAGGCAGTTGTCAGCACTTTGTTTTCAGTATTCACCAAATCTCAAGACAATGGATTTGAGCAACAATGTCATTTCTCACATTGACAAGACAACCTTCAGAAAATTGCCTGATCTCATATGTTTGAATGTGTCAAGCAATGAATTGTCTCAGTTTGCAGGTGAATATTTCAAATACTCTTCAAGGTTGAGTGCACTTTCTTGCATTGCCATCAGCTCAAATCATGAAGCTGTCCCCGATTTCAAGCAGTTGTCCTTGCATGTTCTGGAGACAGATGATTTCAGGTTTTGTTGCTTTTTGCCACAAAACACCAGGTGCACAGTGAACAAAATTTGGTATTCATCTTGTGCAGATATTCTGCCAAACTTAGGCATCAAAGTCATGTTTTATTGTGCATCATGTTTGATTCTTGCAGGAAATCTTTTCTCACTCTTGATACAAGTCAAAGCAACAACTCAAAAAGTGGTGCAAACAATGGCTTTTGTGGTGTTGGTGTGTTCTTTGAATTGTGTTAATGTGGTGAGTTCAGTCCCTCTGTGGACCCTGTGGATAGCTGATCTGTTGTATGGGAGTGATTTTGTGATTTGTGAACACACCTGGAGAACACAACTCCCTTGTCACTTCATTTTTGGTATCTTCATGGGTATGACTTTCATCCAACCAGGGTTAGTTTTGTTGATGGCATTGGCCAGGATGATGGTGGTTCTCTGCCCCATTGACACAAAGTTTAAAAACAGCAAATATGCAATCAATTGCTTATCTGGTGTCATCACAACTGGAATTGTTCTCTCATTGTGCTTCACATTTGCTGTCCATGTGGAGACTGGGCATGAGGGACTGCCATTGGCTCTATGCTCTCCTTTGTTTGATCCTGCTCACAAACTAGTCACCATCAGAGTGATACATTGGTTTGTGTTGCTCACACAATCAACAGCTATTGTATTAATTGTTTCATTCTATGCCAAACTTATTGTGTCACTGCACAATTCACAGCGTGGGCTTCAGGATGCAATGCTCAAAAAGCGATCATACAAACACACAGCTGTGCAGGTGGTCTATGTTTCTGTCTACAATGTGTTGCCGTGGGTTACCAGCAATGCTGTACACATGGCGTCCATGTTTGTGAGTCAGTATCCCTTGGTGATGGTGTACTGGGTGACAGTGGTTGTGATTCCTCTCAGTTCAGTGTTGAGTCCAGCCGTGTTCATCACAACCACAACCAGAAAGCTGTGCGGAGCCAAATACACGTAGCGCTGTGTGTACAAAACAAGGAACAATGATGAAAAAGGCATCTCTTCACATCACAAATTGTCCCTGCAATTTGAAAAATCTGACCAGATGATACAAACACACAGTTTGAGTGCCCGTTGTGGCAATGACAAACTTTTTTGTTGTCAAAAGATGTTTTCCGTAACCCTTTAAATTTTGGTGGTTTTCCTTTTGTTTTTCAGTCTGAGGCAATTTTGCTGACAAAGCAGCACAGTATGCACAAAGTCTTAGAGACTAATCAGCACAGTATGGGCTCCCGCCACAAATGACCTGCAAGGCATACTCGTTCAAATGAAATATCAAGGGCTGAATTGATGAGTCCTGGCTGAACTAATGTCAGGGTTCCTTTCTCAGTGCAGCAGCAGCGCAGTGTCCTGAGAGCTGAGACCTTTGTGCCACGTGTTCAGCTCACCCACCTTCAGGTGCCGTTCGTTTATTTGCTCGGACTGACTCGGAGTGTTCTGTCCCTTAAAGTGTGAACACCGGCAGATAAATGTTCTAACTCTTCAGTGGAACCGTCTGAGCTCACGCAAGAGTCCGCCCGTCACACGTCTGTGACAGTCAACCGAGTCGGTGCGGCAGTCCGATAACCAATGCAGACTTTTTGTGCCAAGCTATTGAGTCAACCAGAGGAGATCGCACTCTGCACCCTAAGTACTCACTCGGACTTGCAGCCGCTTCCTTACATCTGGGCACTTATACTCTACCTCAGCATGTGATGCATATGTATTAACTGAGCCATTTATAACTCTTAGTCTTTTTCTGTCAGTAACATTCTTCTGAGAATTGGATGTACTGACCCGATAATGCAACTTCCAAGTACAAGTTGATCCTGCAATTTATCACAGTCAACAGCGTCGGGATATGTATTATTTTCGGCAGAACAGACTCTCACTCACGCAATACTCGGTTTATACCTCTACCATCACCACCGTCCTTGCAGGAGTGATCGCGTTGACATTGGCTTCAATGGGAAATGGAGTGAACCAATCACTCCAGAGCGAACAAAAGAACGAGGGCTCACTTCTCCACCAACAGAACCCAGCTGAACCTTGGGACAAGACAAAGACGTGAATCTGGTTGATGACAGGCTGCATGAACTCCTTCCACCCTCAGTCCCATTGTGATAGTGATCCCTTCTCCCTCAGATGTGCCATTATGCATGACAACTTCACGTGTTTTCAGCCACTGGCTGCCACAGTGACCCACAACAACACAGCACGTGGGTACTTGTTGAATAAATGGAGAAATGATGTTGACTGGTAAGAACACAGTGCAATTGGTCACACCCACACAAGACGATTGTGACTTTGTCAAAGCGTTTGCCAGTTGGTCAAATCAGACAACTTCAGCCCAAACAGTCAAAAGGTTTTGAGCCAGTGAAGGAAGAAATGCTTCCCTGCTTCAATGGGCACCACGATAGTTTTCAGTGAGGGCACGAACTGCAATGATGTTCCGCCATCTTCCTGGTCAAGGGGTGCTGAGAATAATTCCACAAAAAAAGTACAAATTGTTTTTCCCATGATTGTTTGTCATTTCAAAACCAACATTGGGATCTCAATACGAGGGTGGGGTCCATACCCCTGAGAAGATCAGGGAGAAAACCTTGTTTCTGGAGGTCAGATACATCCAAAGCCCAGAGAAGTCACCTGGCACTCTCCCCAAGCACCAAACCTTGGACCACTTCCCCACAGAAATATCCACCGAAGAAACAAAAACACCTGTTTGCAGCTCCCAATACATTGGCTTTTTTTTGCAACTATGTACATATGTCCAGATAATCTCCAGATGTTTACATCTACATGTGGTGTTCAGCTGGTGTTTCCTCAAGAGACATTTTACCAGAAGTCCCCTGCACCATATCTGAGAAGGATATTGTTTGTCTGCTTTGTCTGCTTCCACCAGTGCTTGTTTGGCTTCTGTCCTTCAATGCTGTCCTGTTCAAGCACAACAAACTGAGAAAGGCTTCTCTGAATTTTGGAAAGAATATAATGTAGATCAGTGAATTTGCAGAATGATTTAAAATCATCAAAAGTTTAGCATAATGCATTGCAACAAAAGCATGCTGAAACTGAAGGGAGTTTTGATGAGAATATTCTCTGACCAACCAAATTGTTACTTGAACAACCTTTGAAGCAAGAAACATGCAAGCTACAAGAAAGAGCATTAAACTTATGATGAACTCTTTAGAATCATTGTTGTTGGTTTGACCTTCCTGAACTAAGGTATTTCTGGCCTTTTTCTGCTTATAGAGTTCATGGGCAATCAGAACAGTGAAAACAAATGTTAGAATTGGGCACAGGCCAAAACCTAAAACTATAAATGTGTTTGACAAATCAATCAATTCCTGAAAGTTGTGATTAATTTTACACTGATGAGTCTTTTTGTCCACAATCCAGCTTGGAGCATGTAAGCCCCCAAGAACACAGCTCAAAGTAGCAAAAGTCAAAATTAAAACTTTACTGATTCTTCTTAAATTCCAGGATTTAACTTTGAGTGGAAAGGAAATTGACAAATATCTCTCAATTGTCATGGATACCAAAAGAAAGCCAGCCCAAGTTTGTTGTGAAGAAATAAAGAAATTCATAATCATACAGAAACTGACATGAAAATGCTTGATCCTCAATGGCCAAGGTAAACCCATGCTAAATCCCAGCAATAAGAAAAACTCTGAAACTGCCAGACACAGGAGATGTAACCCTGTGGATGTTTTGTGGATCTTGATTTTTAGAAAAAGAACAACTGTTAAAAGATTCAAAAGCAGCCCAATTGGGATGAAGGACATTGCAGTGTAAACCCTTATGTTGTTTGAAATACTCAAGAGTTTGAGAAATTGTAAATTTCTTTTTGGTGTATCTCCTATAGAGTTTTGTTGGTTTGAGATCTCCATTGGTAAATTGATCAAATCAGTTGAGTTTTCCATGGTTGTTTTTGTTGAACTCCTTTCTCAGCACAAAAAGTAGGTCATTACAAAATCTGCAAAATTCAGGCATCAAACAGTCTGGTCATTGCAATTTGCCTGGTTAAAACCTGACCATGCACAATGATTCTGTACAAGACAACAGTGGACATATTTCTGAACAAGTTACCCTTGATCATTGAGTTGTGCAATGAGCACATCAAAACAAATCACAAGAAGAAAGGTTGCATGTCTCTGGCATTTCCAGGTCAGAGAAAGACCTTGTGGTTATTTACCTTTGGCATCCACATGAGAAAATGTCAATGGGCAATGTAGTGGAACAAGTTGTGAGAAGATAAAGTGAGGTTGTTGCGTATTCCTTCCTCTTTTGAATCTCAGAAGTTGTGATGAACCTTCAGATTCTTATGTCGCAGAAGCCTGGAGAAAGTGTTTCTCGGAAATGTCCTCTCATCAGATCACCTGGGCTTTGCGCAGGTGGATCCAGGAGGAGTGAGCTTTTGCTTGAGGTCTCAAGGAAACATTCACCTCTGGCAAACACACACACATGTACACACAAAAACACCACATGGGCATGTTTTGGTTGCACACCTAGAATCACAAACACACACAACAGGGAGTAACTCTTTGTTCTTGGTGGCCAAAGAGGATACACAATCTGGGTTGGCTTTGATCAAACACACGTACACATGAGTAATCACTCACACACATACGCATGCAGCAACCAAGATCCACATTCGCTCTGGTTCTCAGCTGTGAGAAATGTTTCTTTCATTTCATCACAAGTGTCAATCAACTCCCGTTTTCATTGCCTTCGTTTGCTCCAGAACTGCAATGTGTGGCTCCTCTGGTTTCTTCTTTTTCATAGCTCATTGTATTTTGGGAAAGGTTTTGACACTGATTGTTTGTAATTGCTCTGGTTCCCCTGAAAACCTTGAGGCATCGCAGCTCTGGTTTCTTGTTTTTTCAGCTCATGTTTTCTTTGTAAAAATTTATTGCTATGATTTCTTTGCCATTGGCCTGGTCTATCTCAAAACCTCAAAGCATTACTCCTGTGGATTTTGCAATTTTTCAACATCTCTTCTCTGTGAGAGATTTCCCAACTCAGTTGTGCTGTTGGATACTGCTGGTTTGGTTGTTGAGGTCAAGCGAAATATCTTCAAAGACCCGATCAAAATACCTCACTGAAACTGAGCTTCATCTTGAAGGAAGAAAAATTCTTGCCCTGAAATCCTTCTTGTCATTCAAAAGTCTTTGCACACTGTGAATTTGCCTTGTGTGACAGTTCTTGCAGCCAAATTGAGCTGTTTTTACCAGGTGTGGAAATGAAAAGAACCTGCCTTGTCAGCAGCTGATGATCAGTTTGGCACAAAACTTCACTTTTCTGATGATACGTGTGGAGAGTACATGCCATTTGCCACTTGTTTGCAGTCCAGATATGAGATGAGACTTGCTTGAGCACGTACAAAGTGGAAACCAAAGTGCGCAGCAGTCTGTGGAAGAAGGCAGGAGATCCAAGTCCACACAAAAAGTTTTCTTGGGGGAAAGTGAATGTTCACTTTGTTCTTTGACATTCTGGGAGTGGTAATCATCAATTTCCTGATTTAAATAAAATTTACAGCCATTACAGCCAAGCAATATTGCAAAAATCCTGAGCAAGCTTGTCAAGTGCATTCAGAGAAGAAACATCCTTTGTGGGGAGAAAGAAACTTCTCCTGCACCATGATAATGCCCTTGTGCACAATGACAATGGAATCAAGGTGAAGATGAGAAAGTGAAACTTGTCAACATCACCTCACCCACCCCAAAAAAGTCCTGATGTTGCACATTGGGACTTCAGTCTCTCTCCAAGGTTGAAGTCTGAATTGCGTGGTCAAAGATTCAGAAACATTGAGGAGCCCAGCAGGAAGACAATACTTTCTTCCCATGGCGAAGTCTGTGTTCTCTAACACAATGCATGAGCTTGCAGGACATGGGCAGAAATACAGAAAGGCCAATGGAAAATGTTTTGAAGGAGACAGTTCAATTTGTTCCTCTTTGTGTGAGAGTAGCAGAGGGTTTCTCAGTGCTGAGTGTGAAATGGACAACAATGTTTGTTTCCACTGAGTGTCAGATGAAGGTTAATTTTCAGAGCTGATTTTCACCCTGTTGTGTTTTCTGGTTGACCTTTTGCTTATCTCAATTTTGATTTTGTCCTGTTTTTGTAATAAAAAGGCACAAGCTCTAAAGCCATCCTTCAGCTCCATTGCAAAAATGACCTGTTGATACCATGCCTCATGCACAAGACATAGTGCCCAACAGAACAGCACAAAGAATAGAGAAGCAAGCAACAAATCTTGCAAGCAAAATGCCCAAAGAGGTGAAACTTTTCTGTTGATCCGAAAGAACAAAAGTACTGATTTTCATTGATATCTGACCAGTACAAAGAATCTGCCTATGACTCACAAATGGTGCTGTGAGATTTGGGGTACCACAGGCAAAATGCTTGAAAGGACCTCCCAGAAATTTTGGCTCTCTCTACAACAGTCAAGTTTTGTGACTGAGTGGTTTTCTTTGAACAAAACATTTTTGAAAGTTTCCATTTGACCAGAAACACACTTTGGACTGGGTTTTGTCAAAATGCGTTTGTGTTTTTGGTGTTTGCTTCCTTCTGAACAGTGCTGCCGGTTCTGCCCAGCCCAACTATGTTTTCCCTTCATCAGACCACAGACCTGAACACCTTCTGGCTGCATTCTCTACTCCTCACTCCACACCACAGCAAGGTAGCCACTCCAAACCAGACCATGCAATGGAGCTCAGGCATCATTCTGTTGTGGAATAGTTTCTGGTCCGTTGTTGACAGTGGGGCTTTCTGTGTGAAGAAAAAAACTTGTTTGGCCCTTGTGACAAGCAGATACACAATATATTCAGTTTGAACACACAAACAATGAGACTGTTGGTTGAAAAGGAACAGTTTTCCCATGAAAACATTTCTAGATTTCTGAGGCCTTTCTCAGTTGTGCTCTTTGTGCAGTGTTTGTCTCTTCTCCGATATTTGGAAGATGTATGTCTTTTTGGAACACACATCCAAATTTCGAAACATTGTCTGGGCACAAAAACCTTTGGCACCAGTGAAGGAAGACTTGGTCAAAATGCTTCTCGGCTTTAGTCGGTACCACTTCAGCATTCAGTGAGAGCTACTGATAAGACATGTCATCACCTTGCTGGTCAAAGGGGGTGCTCAGAATAATTCCACAAAAATGTTCAAAGTACAATTTGTTTTCCCTCAAGATTGAGTATCATTATTTGTCAACCAAAAAATTTGAACCCCAATAACAAGGGTGGTCCCCTTGAGTGGACCAGGGAGTAAACCCTGTTTCTGCAGGCCAAATTCATCTGAAGCCCATAGAAGTCACCTGGCACTCTCCCCAAGCACCAAACTTTGGACCACTTCCCCACAGAAATATCAACCGAAGAAATAAAGACACCTGTTTGCAGCTCCCAATATATTGGCTTTTTTATTGTGCAACTTTGTACATTGTCTAGAAAATCTCCAAACCAGATGATAGATCTACATGTGGTGTTCAACCGGTGTTTCCTCACGAGATCTTTCCCCACAACGCGCCTGTTCCATATCTGAGAAGGATGTTTCCTGTCTGCTTCCAGTAGTTCTTGTTTGGCTCCTATGAATCAAACTTGTCCTCTTGAAACACAACATTCTGAGAAATGCTTCTCTGAATTTTTGAAAGAATATAATGTAGATCAGTGAATTTGCAGAATGATTCAAAATAATCAGAAGTTTAGCATAATGCATTGCAATAGATGCATGCTGAAACTGAGAAGAGTTTTTCTGAGAATATTCCCTCACATACTAGATTGTGACTTGAATAACCTTTGAAGCTAGAAACATGCAAGCTACAAGAAAGAGCATTAAACTTATGATGAACTCTTTGGAATCATTGTTGTTGGTTTGACCTTCCTGAACCAGAGCATTTCTGGCTTTTTTCTGCTTATAGAGTTGGTGAGCAATCAGAACAGTGAAAACAAATGTTAGAATTGGGCACAATCCAAAACCCAGAACTATAAATGTGTTTGACAAATGAATCAATTCCTGAAAGTTGTGATTAATTTTCCACTTATAAGTTCTTTGGTCCACAATCCATCTAGGAGCATGTAAGCCTCCCAGAATACAGCTCAAAATAGCAAAAGTCAAAATTGAAACTTTACTGATTCTTTTTAAATTCCAGGATTTAACTTTAAGTGGAAAAGTAATTGACAAATATCTTTCAATTGTCATGGATACCAAAAGAAAGCCAGCCCAAGTTTGTTGTGATGGAATAAAGAAATTCATAATCATACAGAAACTGACATGAAAATGCTTGATCCTCAAAGGCCAAGGTAAACTCATACTGGATCCCAGCAACAAGAAAAACTCTGAAACTGCCAGACACAGGAGATGTAACCCTGTGGATGTTTTATAGATCCTGATTTGTAGAAAAACAACAACTGTTGAAAGATTTAAAAAGAGCCCAATTGGGATGAAGGACATTGAAATATAAACCCTTATGCTGTTTGAAATACCCAAGAGTTTTAGAAATTGTAAAATTCTTTGTTGTGTATCTCCTGTGGCATTATGTTGGTTGGAGATCTCTGCTGGTATATTTGTAATGTCAGTTGAGTTTTCCATGGTTGTTGTTTGCTGAACTCTTTTCCTTAAGCACAAAAAGCAGGTCAATGCATAATCTGTAAAATGCAAGCAACAACAGTCCTTGATTTTGCCTGAGCATGTAAAATCTTCGTGAACAACAGTGAACATCCCAGCAAATTGTCCTTGATCTTTGATTTGTGGCTGAAGCACACAAAAAAATTACAAGAAGCAAGGTCAGTTGAGAAGAGCCATTCTCATGTCGGGAAAAGCACTGAGTAGCCCTTTACCTTTGGCATCCTGATGAGAATGTTTCAATGGCAAAGTAGTCGAGCAAGTTGTGAGAAGACAAAGTAATCTTTACATATTCTTTCCTCTGTGGAGTCCGGAGGCTTCAGATCCTTCAGTCTCAGAAGCCTGGAAAATAGTGTTGTTTCGGGGAAATTTCCTCTCATCATAATAACCTGGACTTTCCCCAAGGTGGATCCAGGAGGATGCAACATCAAGAAACGTCTGAAAGGACAGATTTGCCCCCAGCACACACACAGACACATACACAAACCAGATAGACATGATTTTGGTTGCACACCAACAAACACACGTACAAACACGCATTTATGTGAGAAGCCCTTTGTTTTAGCAGACAAAGAAGCCACACTGATTGGTCTGGCTTGCTCATACACGCACACAAACTCATATTCCTTGATCCGCATGAGCTCAGGTCATTGAACAAGAAAATTTGTTTCTTCATTTCAAAACATGGGTCAAATCGCGTTGCTATTGCCTTCGTTTGCAACAGAACTGCAAGGTGTCGCTCCTCCAGTTTCTTGTTTTTCTTCAGCTCAATTTTCTTTGGAAAAGTTTCTTGCTCTCATGAGTTTGTCATTACCCTGATCTCTGTCGGAGTTGCCATTTGTGGCTCCTCCAGCACCAATAAAGAAGCAACTTGAAGGCGTCACTCCTCCGGTTTCTTGTTTTTCTTCAGCTCATGTTTTCTTTGGAAAAGTTTCTTGCTCTGATATCGTTGTCATTACCCTGGTCTGTCTCAGAACCTCAAGGCTGCAACTCCTCCAGTTGCTTGTCTTTTTCAGCTCATGTTTTCTTTGGAAAAGTTTCTTGCTCTCATATCCTTATTATTGGCTTGGTCTGTGTCAGTACCTCAAGGCAGTGCTCCTCTGGATTTTGTAATTCTACAACATCTCTTCTCCACGGGAGATTTCCCAGCTGAATGTGACTGAAGTGCCCTATTTTGGTTGTTGAGGTCAAGGAAAACATCTTCAAATGCCTCTGTCCAAATGCCTCACTGAAAATGATCTTGATTTTGAAAGAAAAAAAATGTCTTGCCCTGGAATCCTTTTTATCCTACAGAAGTCTTCACGCCACTTTGCCATTTTTGACAAGCAGTCCAGGCTTCCATTTGTGATCCAAAGACCCCAACATTAACACTGAAAGTTTGTCGCAAATTTGATGTGTTGAGATTGTGATTTGCCCAGATAACTTTGTGTGCGTTTCGTTTGATGACTTTGTCATTGCAACTTGTTCTTTAGAATATTATTTCTTTTAAACCCTACATGCGAAGTTGAAACCAAAGCGAACAGCATTGTCTGGTTGAAGATGGGATATCCCCATCCATAGAAAAAATAGCTCCATGGAGAGGAAATTTTAGTTGCTCTGATTTGGCTTGCTCTGATTTGGCTCACTCTGATTTGGGTTGCTTTTTTTGTCAAAATTCTCACTTTTTTCACTCAATATTCACAACTTGGGACTCATTTAGCACACACCCAAATGGAATAAATTTGACCAAATGGAACTTTTACACATTGTTTCACAACAATATCCACATATCAACCAAAACAATTGC
>JAAUXT010077000.1_pt1 | contig 26513 bp, 13 predicted proteins | sample 7278171 | NCBI WGS metagenome assembly JAAUXT01 (sample SAMN14350112, study PRJNA611818) | marine sediment metagenome | isolation source: surface marine sediment (1.8m) | place: French Polynesia: Moorea | collected 2018-08
CCAGTCAGTTTGTTTCCTCACACAGCTGCTTGCATGTGATTGGCTGCAGAATTTCAAATTGGTTTCAAATTGGCTGCACAATTGCATAATAGTGCATAATAGTGCGCACTAGTGCGCACTTAGCTTCCAGTATATATACAGCGCTTGCAGCGCCTTTCATTCCATCACGCAATGCAATGTTGAGGTGGAACAAACGTCATCCCAATGACACAAGGCAAATCTGTCAGAGTTTTGACTTCATGATGTGCAAAACACTCATGTGCACATTGGAGGACTTCTCTGCGATGAGGCACGTGGATCCGGAGGACAGGGCCAGACCGTACCCGTCTCAACACACGTGCAGCCGCCCTCCGAACCACGCCCACTTCGCGGACCCAACGCCGTGGTCGACGAGTCATCGCTACAGCTACCCGTCCGTCGATACTGAATTTGTGAGCTCGCTCGCGCATTCTATCTATTCTTCAAGCGGAGTGTTGCGTTTGGGATCAGTTGGTCATTTGCTTTGTGTGCTTGCTCGTGCTCAGTTGACGACCTGCACCAGTCAGCCGAAATATTTATTTTGTGTTTTCATGCAGCCTTCCAAGCTGCATTTGCCGTCAATGCTGAACGAGAGACACATGACTCGTGGGGAGGGTGTGAGGAGCGCGCTGGTCGCCTCAGACCCCGGCGTGGTGCCGCTGTCGCAGTACGGGAGCGTGCACGGTGCGCTCGGGCGAGCGCGGGGTCCCGGCGTTCAGCGAGACGCGACCGTCAGGAGAGCGTACAACGTATTGACAGGTGCGCGGCTCTCTTGTGCTCGCATTGAAAGGAGGTTTCTTCCAACGCAGAACCAAAAGAAACAAGATGATACAGATATTCCTGAAACAGTTAGAATAGTCACGATCCCTGTCATTTTTGCTTGCTGTTCCGCAACCAGCATGCCAAGACCCTTGCCAAGACCCACAGGTTGTGTCCACAACCTGAACACCCCTGCCTGCCAGCATCTAAAACCTTTGATTTTTGCTGTCATGCAACAGGAGAAGACATTGGACCAGCCTGGAAGGCGAACAACAGGCGAATTGCCTGCAGACAACCGGAACATGGTCCTCTCATTGCCTGAGTGGAGACGTGGAGTGTGACAAAGATGCATTGTGGCTCAACAAAAGCGTTGTTCTTCGGAAACAGCCGTGAAGAGGCTGTGACATTTGCAGATCAAAGAAGCTATTCCTTCTGATGTGACACATGAAGTGCAGGTAGTGAAAGTAAAACAAGAGCCCTTTTGTCACGAACATCCCTGTTCTGGATGCATTTTATCTTCCAATCAGGTTTAGAATCCTGCATGGAATCCTGCTTCGATGCGCTGGGCAGATCGTGTGTCAGTCGATCAATTCTGGTTGTGACACAAGAAACCAACGCGTTGTAACAAGAGCAAAGTGAAGCCATCTGCGGTTTTCACGTCCTCAAGCGAATTCTGTTCACTTGTTTGTCCAGTTTGAGGAATTCGACGGCACGAATGTACTTGTGGTTCCGATTTGTCGCTTCCGTTCTGTGAATCAGATTGAAAATTTAAGCTCTTGTAAAACGTGTGTGCGTTCTTTCGTGTCAGTGGGTGGTTGGAATGTTTCTGGTTGTTCACCTGAGTGGCAACTTCCTTGAAGTTGCTCCAATGGGTCGTCACAGGCCTACATTATACGACGACAATTGATTCTTCATCAGCTTTAATGTTGCAAGGCACAGGAATCGGTGCGTGCGTGTTGCCGATGTGATTATCTGTTATGTGGCGGTCTTCCCAGGATCTTCGCTGAATCACAAGAGCCTACTGGAAAGTTTGGGGAGGGATTTGCACGCAGAAAGTTATCCGCTCAAGAAGCTGTTCAAGCAGCTTTTCCTTTCTGAAGCTCAGGCCCAAAATAACCGCGCTGTTGCTTTTACCTGTAGTTTTCTGTGTTTCAACAGAAAAGGAATGTCTGTTCTCGTGGAGTTGTGCAATGTGTCATGCGATACGACAAAGGCGTGTGACATGCAGAGGTGTGCTATTGAACCGCGCATTCGGTGACAAACGATTCTGCGAAGCTGCATCAGACACAACAAATTGGGCTTGATGCGTGCACTCCTACGGTGCTTGAGCCTCATTGTTCAGAGGAGTCGGACGAAAAATCAACCATCGCGTTGATGCGATTGACATTCGACCGTCTCTTTGGTACAATCCACATATGTGAACATCCAGGTTCATACCGCAATGGAAACACTCAAATTACGGACTCTACCGTTCTTTAGAATCTTCTAATGAGTAGCTTGGTGTGGACACTACATCCCAAACGTTTCTCTGCATAATGGCTGGAAACGCAACGTTTGCGCAACAGGGCGAACTGAACGCGTCGTCGTCTCCCGATGTGAACACATCGCTTCCGGACCCAGAGTGGACGGCGGCGGCTTCGAGCCGCCCCGGAGACCCGGCGTCGGGGGACGTGGCGCTAACGGCGGCGCAGTACCAGGTGATCGTGCTCATCTACTCGTTGCCGCTGCTCGTCGTTATGCTCTGCAGCAACGTGCTGCTCACACTCGCGCTCTACCACACCAAAGACGTCGTGTTCAGGAACAACCTGATCCTCAGGAGCTGGATTCTCGTGGACTTCGTCACGGCGCTGGTGCTGGTGTTGCTCGTGTGCATGGCGAGCGCCACCGGCAGCCTCTACGACTACGGATACAGGGAATGTGTTGTCGCGGTTGGATTCGCCACGTTCCCGATATGGCTCGGACACGTGCACGCCGTGCTCTGTTCCTACGACCGATATGTGAGCGTGCTGCACCCCGGTCGCTACGAAACCATTTTCTCAAGGAGGAGAATGTTGCTGTATTTGGTTGGCTTGTGGGTGGCGTCAATTTTCTGCAGCTGCATTCCATTGATGTTTGGCAAAACTTTCTCCGGGAGAAACATCTGTAGTGTACTCACCATTCACAGGGGATATTTTGTTCTTATGGCTATTCTGTACTTTCTGGTGATTTTTGGTGCACTGGGCTACATGTACATCAACATTTATATGCACGTGCAAAGACACAACAGCCAAGTGCATGTTACGCACACAATGACACAAGATCAGTTGCTGGCAGATTCGCGTCTGGCGAAAATCATGTTTCTGAACACAATCTTGTTTGCATCGCTTTGGTTGCCGTTCTGCCTTGTTTCTCTTGCGTCTCTTGGAGATGTAACCAGGAGAAAGAGTTGGCAGACAGCGTTATTGTGCGGCTACTTCATTGGATCAGTATTCAGTGCCTGCAAGTTGTTTGTATTCTGCGCCTTGAGTGGTGATTTTCGAGTATTGGTCGTTAATATCGCAAAATTAAAGCATCGGATTCATCCCGTAAATTCATCCGGAATGCTCCGGTAGGTCCAGTCGTCAAGCCGTGTGATTTTGGTGCAAGACCCATGGCAAGGATTCCCCATGTGTCGTTCCGTACCAAATGTCTCGAAATCAAACTTGATTTTGCACGCACAGAGCCTTTGAGTAGTCAGAGAGAGAAAAGAAATCACAATGGATTGGCATATATATGGTTTTCACATGCACACTTCGAAGGGAGGTTTGCGGACATTTGCCAAAAAGAATCTGGACACACTCCTGAAGGAAAAGAATAGCTCAACTGAAAATTCACCTTTTTTTGTTTCAGGATGACACCCTATAGAATTGTCTCTTTTCCCAGAACACTTTGCATGAATTCAAAATGGTCATCGCTATGGTCCCCCGAAATGCGCGTGCACCTGCAGGCGTTTTTCTTGTTTCCTTGTTCGCCAAAACATCTGTAGCCAACTGTGGTGAATACATAGCTTTTCTGGTCTGTTTCATTGTTGACAGGGGTGCTGTTCGGAGCTGGCAACAAGGTGCTGGATGCAGAAGGTGTCAGGGTGTCAAAGGTGCATGTCCAGTGCGTGTCCTATAGTTGTGTCTGGTGTAGCTGTGTCCAGAGGACGGGTGCCCTGTCCAGCTGACGTATTGTTTGAAATGTAACTTTTGTCAGTGATTGTCTCCTTTCCCAAAAGATTCAGATTTTGGGCGCAGAAGGCCTCACACGGGCGCCATTGCGTAGCCAGTTCTTCTGTGCAGGTACACTCTTGTTTAGCTTGCGTGGGTAGAAGAGATGAATAAATGCTACAATATGTCGAAGGACTTCTTTCATGGCACGGAACAGTTCAACAATTTTGTGTTCGCCTGTTCGGAAATATTTTCTTCTTTCTGAGTATTGTTTTAAATCACAACCCATGCAGCAGCTTTGAATGGGAGAAGGGAGAACAGAGCCAAAACAACGTGAAAGTTCAAATTCCGCTCAGGGCCACTCGTGTTCGAGAGAACATGGACCGCATTGCTGGATCAATCGAGCATCAAAACCTCAAGAAGTGTAAAGGTGTCAAGTGTGAGGTGTAAGAGTGTAAAGTAGGCTTTCAGCCAAAGTTACAATCTGCATGTGACCACTCCGACGAAAGAACCTGCAAGAGTGACAATCAGAGCGACAGCAACATGCACAAAATAGGAGGATGCAAGGCAAAAATTGCTTTGAAACAACCACGCAGACAAACCCATGATTTCAATCACAAAAGAACAGAACAACGGCAACAACACAAGCACTGCATGGACTGGCGCTCCAGTGCGCTGCAGACATCAGCATCCCTGTTGTCGCACAACCCGAAGAACGTGTCACATCCGCGCATTATTCGCGAACTGACAGGTGGAACCATCAAAGGAAATGTTGATCACGTTTCAGGTAGAATCGGGCTTGAACATCAAAGCCTGTACACATTCAAGAGGCAGGTCATGCTGTTGTGGATGCTGCAAGCATCTGAGGGTCTGACTGAGGTTCCACGATGAAAGTTTCATGTGGATCAAAAATGCGCAAACAGATTGTGGGCGACGGACCTTTGCAGCTGTGTTGGTAAGATTCTTTCTTCTCGAGCACGTAATTCATTTGAAAAGCAAGGCTATGTTCGGAATTACTCGCACAACAGTTTCAATTCTTTGGATTTGTTCACAGAATTTCAGACTGACACACGTTTTCACACGAAATACAAATCAGATTCAGCAATGCAGAAAACTTTTTTGTGCAAAAGCAATACCTCTTCACTGGTGTACTGTCGTTTGAGGATTTTGCCCGTGGCTTCGATGCCCAACCACTCAAAAAATTCTGCACGAAAGGGATTCGCATCTATGGTTTCGGCGCTGAGTTTTGAACAAGAACCTTGCTGGATGAGCCCCTTTGCAAGTTTCTTCGCGACATCCAATGAATCTGCGTACAACGGGCTGAAGCGACACAGTTCACCAGGGAGAGGCTTCAGCGCTCCAAACTAAACCACTTTCTCGCCATCAAAGGCGACCAGGAAAACTACCCCACATCCTTTCATATTCTCTTCCCAAAACAGTTTTCTGACAACTCCAGGCTGAAGGGATTCGTCGTATTCTAAAATTTTGTCAATGGGTACGGTGGTTCCTGAAACAATCTGCAGAGGCTGTGAGTCACTGACTTGCAGTTTGTCAGGCTTTACTTCTCCCTCATACAGAACCACATCCCACGCCAGGTTCGTGTACCCATGTCGAGCATAGCTTTGCACAAGATTTGCCACAGCGCACAAGCAGGCGACATTTCCTTCTTTTCCAACTTTCAGAATGCTGTTTGCCGCAGAGATAAGCCTCGAACCTGTGACAAAAAAGGAAGGCTCGGTGTGTGGAATCATTTGAAGCCGCAGAGCTCCTTCACGATGTTACCTGTAGTCTACATGTGCACTGCTGCAGCTGAAATGGTGCTTGCTCAATTGACAAAAACCAGGCATGGACGGAGGTCAATATTCAATTACGCACTCCCCAATTAACAAACGTTTCTCTTCTTGGCGGAGAAAATTTGTTCTTTCGTTGTTCCGCACAAAAGGCATCAAAGCAAAGTTCGCGAAATTGAAGTTGATTTGTTCCCTTTGTGGACTGGAAGAAAAACGCAGTTTTCTGCCAATCTCACCGATTCCTTTGCCGCGTTGGTTTTGGTCGACGAGAAGCATGCCCAGACTTCCGAACTTTCCATCAGGCCCAAATTTGCTGGCAAGCACACATCCTGGAAAAGCAACAGATGCAACAAAGTAAAATCAAAATACCTTGGAGCCGTTGAGCAACAAAAAAGTGTATCTTGATCAAGCGGGTTTGTTTTATAATTCGTGAACCAACGGACAGGTTCGCTGGCTTTTATTGCTGCATGAGCGTCTGGGTTACTTGACTGAACGGAAAATAATGTTGATTCAACCAGAAGAACAGGGAAGCTTCCCCAAAAGCTGATTTCGCGCGGTAGGTTTGTTACCAAACCACAAGCTCGTTTCACACCGAATTGCTGAACCATCCTGGCCAATGCAGTGGTCGGGTTGTGTTCCGTTGACCTCTGACGTGAAGTGTTCAAAAACAAGAGCCGTGCACGAGATTTGGGTCTTGACAAATGATAAAGGCTGCCCTATTTCAAGGGACTCACATTGAATGAACATTTCACACACAAGGAATCGTGTATGAATTCACCAAAGGGCAAAGAGAGCTGTAATAAATTACGTGGTACAGTACTCTCTCAACGTCTCGAAGTGAGTCTCAACCAGGCAGAAGTGGACTTGGGGTGATATTTTCGTACAAAAGTGTTTGGTCGAGGATTTTACGAAGACAGCAGAACCAAGAACAAGAATCCGGGACAGACAGGTTGCTGAGTCACCTGCAATTTCACCATCCACTTCGGCGGCGAGAAATCCGTCCGGTTGCAGCGCAGGAAAGATTTCACAGTCCTGCAGACAACACAAATGAACACTACATGCAGATGGTGAACAGATTCTGATCATCAGTGAGATGTGCGTGTACGCCTGTTTTTTTTTCTCTCTTTGACGTGGCTGCAAGAGGGTACAAACCTGCAAAGTGAGAGTCCATCCTTCAGTCTCTGCCCAAGATGCCACGATCCTCAGTTCGTCCGATTTTACAGGTCGAACGATAACGTTCATGTTTCCTTGTGGGTGAAGCTTCAAACCCAAACACGGAGGCTGCATTCCTTCAACCCTAAGGGACCATGCATGAAAATCTATTTCCTGATCTAGCTCCTGTAAAACTGGGCTGCAGCAGCAGGGCTGCATGCAGCAACTGTTCTCGCGCAAACTGCAGATCCATAAAGACGAGTGACCGCCGTCTCGCTGATTTCCCGCCATGAGGCAGAACAACCATCTGTTTTGTACAGAGCCCTGTGGAAGTGTCATTCACAACCCCATCTACACGTTACCTCAGGTGAAAATTTGGCCGGCTTGGGGTGAACATCCTTCCTTTGAATGTCGCGAAAGCCTCAATATGACCCCTGTCATCTTGTCCTGAAAGCGCACCCTGGGTAACATTTGTGCTGCTTATTTTATTGTCCCACTGTAGATCTATGTATGAATTTCTGCATTACCTTCATCCTCTTCCTCCTGTTTCATCTGAACCAGCTTTCTGGGGAAATTTTAGAAAGCAATGTTCCCTTCTTCTTCAGCCGCTTTTGCTCTTGACAAAAGAGACCTTGAAAATGCCCTTTTGGGCTCATTAAAGGAGAATACGAGTGAAACCCTTCAAGTTCAATTTCTTTCAGTTGAAAAATAATCCACAGCAATCTCGGCAACTCAAACAAAAGGCTGATTCGATCAGGTCAGCAGCACAACACTCAGGCTAGTTCCTGGAGAATTTGAGACAACAGCTGAAGTCTGGTGTGTGAGGTCAACTCACGTACACGAGAAGAATTGTCGTGAACACTCTGCAGCCTTTCAGCAAAGGATTTGCATGTGACAAACCATGATTCATCAGCACATAGGGGGCAACTTTTTTCTTTCGCAAATAAACCACCAGCGTTATGAAATATTTTTGACATGGATTCAAGACTTGGGATCAAGGTTTTGGAGGTCAGACCCTGAGGACTCGGACGTCAACTGCAGCAAAACAAGCAGGCCAAAGTTACCAACTTGATCAAGCATTTTTCGGGTTGAAAGACAGACTGAGCTCTTCTCAGAGACGGACCAGGAAAAAGGCCTCCAGGCCAGGGCCCGAAGCCCATGAACTGGATAATTGATCTACGAAATTTGGTCTTCGTTCAGGAAGTCAAAGTTGAAAGAGGCACCTATGGCCCCTTCACCCGATGAGATCCCGAATCTGCTCAGGACCTGAGAGTCCACTGTCACGTATTCATTGGCTACACCTCGCGGGAGAATCTTGATGGGTAGCAGGTTGTCAGCCCTGTAATCCCTGTCAGCACTTCCCAAAAATGTGTTTGCAGGTGAATGCACCTTCATAAAACGAAGTAGAGGTGCATAGCTTTTGGGTTTGTGTGGAATTTCTACTTTCCCCAATCTCCAACTCACCCTGCACACACCAAAATGTTCTGTTGGTGTGCTTGTTTGCATTTGCACACGAACGTGTCTTATGTGTGCGTGCACATGTGTGTGTGTGTGTGTGTGTGTGTGTGTGTGTGTGTGTGTCTGACGTTTATTTACTGGCCCTAAAATAGGAGGGATTGTGATTTTGATGCAGGGAGGGAAATCATGTCAGACCACAATTCTGCACCAAGTCCAGGTCAGACTCAGCAGGGGAAAAGACACATCCGAACATTCAGGAACTGCATGTGTTCGTGAATGTCCTCGCGTGATCGTTCTACTTGGGTAAGATAAACTGACGGGTTTATTCTGCACGTATCATGCAAACGAAATGAGCCATTATCGAAACGGTTCCTGCCACAACTTTCAAAGATTCCACCTGAAGGCCGCGAACATATCAAGTCGTTTTCACACAAAAACCATGGCCATAAAGTGATCCGGTGTTGAAGAGTTAAAATGTACCAATGCGAATGGATCATTTTGGCACAAAAACGATAGTTATGCGAATGGATCATTTTCGCAAGATAAAACGATTCCCCAAAATGATGAGACTGAAACGATTTGGTCTGTCTGTGCCCAAAAACAAAGGTCCCATCCACCCTGTCATACCTGGGTGTGAAAAGATGAAAATTGAGGAGAACAAAGTTCTGAAAGTTCTCACAATCCCACAGACACCCAAAGCCCTCCCACAGGTAACACAACCAGAAAGGATCAGTGTTTTTCACCCTGCTACAAACTAAATAACCAAATTACTCCCTTCATCCAACAGGGAGTGGGTTGTGTAAAATGACTCACCTGGTTGGGGCACAGGCAAAACAATTTGACTGTTGGGTATAGGCTGGGAGATGCCCTTGAAATGAACCAGGAATCTACCTGGAAAAACACCTGGTTTTCAAGTGCGACACAACAACTGACTTCATTGCACAGTCAAGTTTAGTATCCCCCACGACTAACCGTGGATTCACTCAGATATTTATCGGAAAGGATGGAGCTCAGAAACCATCGTGTGACATTTCCGTTCATGATTTGTGATTTCCGAGGCGACCGATCAACAGACTGGGCAAAGGTCTACAGCGAGCAGCACCTGAAGACCAATGAGGGACTCATGGCGGTGACACGAACAGGAACAATCACTCCTCGGTTTCAATGCAAAGAAGAAGAGTCTCTTTTTCTTCGTACATCACCACAAGCTGTCCACCTCTCCTGGATCTCTCGTAGATCTGAGGTCAATCTTCATGTAAGCATCAGACAGTTACCGACGTGAAAACGGCGTGCTGCTAAGAAGACAGCGTCCCATTTGGGCATGTCTGTCGAGACAGACCTGGTGATGGCAGCTGGTCACAACACACAAAACGCCGAATACCAACAAAAGCAGTCGCACCAGGACACGAAGCCATGCAAAGGAATGTCCTTGATCATTTCAGTATCGTGACCACCTGTGGAGAAGTGAATTCTTGTAGACCCCGCTGGAACGACACGGTTCAACAGAGTTTTTCTTGTCACTTTTATTCTCACAAACTTGCTGCAAAAAAAAACGAGGACAAGTATCTTCAACCAGCATCAGCAAAAACACGCAACTCTTACAATTCGTGCAAGTCCAATTACAAATCGACTCCAAGCCCAAACAAATTGAGGACATTAATTGCCACTTGCAGTGAATTAGTCCTGCAGAGACGCACCGAATCTGAGTGGCTGCTTTCGGATTCCGATCACGTCCTTCAGACTCGATCGGAACTCAGAGTCAAGGGCGCCGAATAGAAGCAACTTGAACAAGCAGCCGACCAAGCCAAATAAATAGGCGTAGAGCAGAGCCATGTGCCAGGGACTGTTGAGTGGCAAGTTGAAGACCCTCGCGACACCGACCAGGGAGAATGGGAACCAGACGAAGGAGTGGAGGATTGTGATGTAGAGCAGACTCCGGGCAAGGCGCGTGTTGTCCACCAGTTCGTCCTGCGTCAGCGTGTGCGTCACGTGCACCTGGCGCTCATGGCGTCGGAAGTGCATCAACACACGGCCGTACAGACACAGACACGCTGCGGTAGCAGGCAGGAGATGTAGGACTATCAGGAGGAATATGTAGATGTGACTCAGGCTGGATATGTTGCAGATCTGGCCGTCCTTCTCCTTTCCGTACCAAATGAAAGGTACCAAAATCCACAAGAGTCCATAACCCCACGAACATCCGATGTACAGTTTCAGCCTCGATTTTGACAGCTTCACGTCGTACTTGTTTGGACACAGAACGACGATGTACCTGTCTATGGCACAGATCACTGCATGCAAGCTGCTTACCCACAAAGGATACACTTGCAACGCGTTCCAGATGAGACACAAAGCTGGGTTATCGGACACCTGCCAATCCATGTGAGCAATTGCAATCTGTCCCAGCAAAAGCATTCCCAACAGAATATCGGCTACCACCCAGCTCAACAGCGAAATGAAAAGCTTTCTCTGCTGCAGTTCCTTCTTTATGACAACGACAACGAAGAGAATTCCAGCAGCCATGTTTCCAACGAACAGAACGGGTCCAATGGAGTACAAAGTGATGTTGAAATCGCGAAGAGCCTCTGTGTCATTTGGGGTCTTTTCCTCCATCCTCTCTTTTCCGACGCAGACGGGAAGCGAAGGCGTCTCCAAACAACTTTGTTCCGCTTTCCTTGGAAATTTAATCAGTCGGAGCCGGTAATTTAAATTTCCGAGCTGCCGTCCCCCTTCTTCGGACGAGATTTGGTGCACCTTCTGCAACGAAACAAGAGAAAACTTATTGTGTTGCTTGAACTACATGTACAGACAATTTGCAAACATTTATACGACCGAAAACAGCACAAAAACACACGCAGTTTGCTTCCACACTGGACCCACAGACGGTACTGCATGATCTGAAGGCCGAAAAGTCTTGGTCAACAGGAATTTTATTGTGGCTCCGCAGATTTTCAGATAGTGCCGAGTGTGAAATTTATGTTCCTCAAAAGCACGGCAACAGGACAGTTGTGTTATTTGCTATGCCCGACCACTGAAGGCGGAAAATCAGATTGGTTATTTTTGGCATCTAATTCCAGACAAATCGTCTCGTTTGCATTTATCATCGGCGATCACAAGTCACCAGGGAAGTACATTTTCATGTTCAAGATGCAGCTTCGCAAACTTGATCTTGTTCCAACTGACTGATTGATCGACGCACCACCGACAGTGGCAACCAGAACACAACTTGATGAAGACGCGCAGTCGCCATCGGTGTTGCAAGTACAATTGCTGTTGTCAGTGCAAAATTTGTGCCAAAGGAGCCAGGGCGCGTTTTGTGGACGTGAATGACAAACACCGAAAAACACGTGCATGAGGTTTTGTTCGAGTACTCGTGTGCACCTTTTTCCTCAGAGATCAAACACCTGCCCTGCCCTCAAAGTGTTCAACATTATGAATCCATAGCACGCAGCCAAATTCTGTCCAAAAGCATCGGTGAAGAACAACAATGAGGTGGTCGTTTTGGACACCGAACAAGGCGGAGCCAAGGTATGTCAGAGAACAGATTGTCTTGACCATTAGATCTACTGTGTTGACTCTGTCAAAATCCACACCAGATGATGAATTCAGGAAACAAAATGCATTGACTCCATCTTTGCCTGATATCTGGTGAGATGTACTGAATCAAACTCAAGACAAACTGTGTCAAGACAATCCCCACGCAAAGGACGACAAGACAAAATCCACAAATCAAGAAGAGAAAAACCTCACACCTCGTTGTTCAAGGAACAATGTAGCTTCCACTTGGACGAGGTCAAGTCAAACTCCCAGGGCGTGGTGTCGCGACGAAACCACTCCACCTTCAGCATCGTGGTTTGGTCAGACCCCATGCCCCTTGGATCTGGCCTGACCCCACCCTGGTGGGAAAAAATTGTTCCAAAATATTGCGTCTGTCTCACAATGGAGGAAGTCTGAACACAATGAACACCGTCATGAGGACAAATTATTAATTGAAATTGGCTTTTGAAAACAGAAGTTCAAACTGGAAGTAAGAGACAACACGTTTGCCAAACACTTTTACGTTGTTCAATCTACGAGACCGACAGTGGCCAAGGACAAGAGAACATTGAGAAATGTTGGCAGGATGGTGAAGTTTCACTGTCGTAATTCTGTGTCCAATCCAGGTGTTCAGGGTGCCCAGACCACGTTTTATTTCTCAAATGGAATGCCTGCGGGTCCGGTCAACAGATGAGTCATGGCACCGCAGTCACGCAGAGCTCCGGCGCATCATCAAGATTGGTTCCCTGCGTCGCATCCAGCAGCAGCAGTAGCTTTACCTGGATGTCATACGGGCTATCCAGTCACCATAAACCGTGGAGGTGGTTGCTCTTCCAGGAATGTTGCAGGCAACAGCGAACAAGAATGAATGAGATCTGACAGCCTTTGGCACAGGTTGGATGCATTTATTCTGTCGAGTACAGAACATCTGCATGCAACTGGCCAAACTGTGTGATGACTGTGAGATTCTTCCAGATCTCACCTCGGTCGTCACCACTCAGCAGATTATCTGGCTGGAGAAAATTGCAGAGTTTATCCCGTTTGGTTGTTGTCAATTTTTGTGTTTGCACCCTTGTGAATTCTTAGTTTTCCGTCGCATCGAGCTGGGGCTGTTATCTGAGATTCGAGAAGTTGAATGGCACCCAAGCTTGGCATCCCGGCAGTAATTCTCGGCGAAGATGCGTCTTCTCCTCGATGAGCAATAAAATATTTAAGTCTGATTAATTCCAGGGAAAGGGAGAAAACTACCCGAGGAAATGCTTGTGTCTGTCTTGGTGTTTTCCAAGTGAACGAACCAGGTTTGAAGGAATCTGCAGTGTATAACTTTGTCAAGGCTGCACTTGTGGCAGAGACAAATTCCAACTCAAAGTACGTGTTTCTTATTGTGAACGTGAAAAGCCCAAAATCTTTGGTGGGCCACACAAAGTCCACAAAGTCACGAGTGAACAAATATCTTTTTCTGAATTGCAAGCAAATCACCCGTGTCCACCACCACCACTACCAGTAAATGTTGGTGAAATTTCGTCAGTTTCCGGAGTTGCAGTTAAAATGTCATGTTAAGTTCATGTGCATACCTGTTCCAAGGATGCAAGAGGAATATTGGGTTGAGTCCACTGATGAACACAACCTGTCGTTACTTGTGGTGTACTCGTATTTAATTCTCCCAAGAGAAGGAAACGGATGGCAAGGAGGCAAGTGAAAGGTCCCCGAAGCAAGAAGCAGGGTTTTGACCACAACATGACCCCTGCAAACACAAACTATTTTCCTTGGAGACTCAAAAGTTCGGCCTCTTGTAAGTCCAGAATTGTTTTCGTGGTCAACACAGTCACCCACCCGTCTCACTCATCAATGGTGCTGAATTAGCTGTTTGATTGGATCAAAATATGTGTCAGAGATCAGAAGACGAACGAAATAGCAGCCTTCAAACAAGAGCTGAGATCAGTCATATCACCCAGGAACGTCCAGTATGTCAGAATGTCATGGATCACCTTGTTCTGAGGCTCTGCTGAGGTTTTGCGTGATCACAGAACGCCGGGCTTTGCACTGTTTGCTGCTTCACATTTGAGAAAGTAACTTTCAAGCAAAAGCGGTTTTGTTTTTGAGTGTTGAAGGTCCACGCACATGCACCAAAGATGATGTGGACAAAGGATAAAAAGTGTGGCCTTCCAGTTTCTAACTTTCTTGGCACTTCAGGTTTCAACTTTCCAAAGGCCAGAACACCTTGGCAGAAAACCGGAAGGGACACATGATGCTCTGTTTCAGAATCCCTCTTCAAGCGAAGAATAGAAAGATGGTCTTCTCTTCGACATTTCCCCAGGCAGTGTTGCAGCGAAATTCTTCAATGGGATGAAGGGGTGACAGTGGGGAGTGGAGCTGTTCTTCAAATCCCGGTGTTTGGGGCATTGAGCGTTGAAAACATCTTCCTGATACAATCACTCAGTGCACATTTGCTGCTGGAACAGAAGGAGGACGAACAAAGGCGCAGACTTTGGGAGTCTCCGGAAGACACAATCTCCTCAAGGAGGCGCCCATAAGGAAACACAAAACAGTGTGAACTCGAGCCTGGAATTCTTCAACTTTTTTGCTTCGCTTCCTGCATCAAAGAACTGTCAGCTGAAATTTTCCGACAATGTCTTTCCCTCAAAAATCCATCATACTTGTACGAGTGGGTTCAGAAATTTAGTATCTCCACGGTACATGATTACTTTGTTTGTGTCAGACATGATTGTTATTGTGTGGGTCTTGCTGTAAAGTCGCACCAGAAATTCTCAAATGCAGGTTCTTCAAATACTATAAAAATGTTTTGTCTAATTTTGGAAGGTTTGGCTTCTTGCCCAACGGAATTCTCACATTGACAAAACAGCTGAAATTTAGGCATCGTGCACAAAATAGGCCCCACATCAAGAACCACTGCCTTAACTTGCACAAACTTGAATAAATAAGAAAACTGAGGTCCTCAGCTTTACTGTTGGTTCCCTATTTGTCCAGATCACCCCATGGCAGTAGTTCCTGAGAGCCAACTTTGCGTCATCCCTCATCCTGTATCAGTGTCTGGCAAATCCACTTGAACCACTTGTTTCTGAACACACCTCGATAATCTTCTGCCACAAGAAACCTTGTCGAAGTTGAGAGGAGAAAGCATTCACCTTGTGCCGAAACAAGAGACACGCCCACGTTCACTGAGTGAAAAAGATTGAGGAAAAAGTTTCAAACATCGGGAACTTCAAAGCACGTTTGCCCTTTTCAGTTTGACAACAAATGAGCAGCAGAATAAGAATCTTTTTGGACCGAGTTCACCAGGGTCTTCGTCAGACGTCTTTGGCCTGCAACATGTAGCTGAGGCCTGGTTTTTTGCTGCACCGTGTTAGCACCAGCAGACAACACAGGTGACGCGGATTCGATAAAGACCGTTGCTGGAGCGTGTTTTGTCGAAAACTCCGACGGAAGTCTTTCATGTGAATTGACACAACCTTCACGCCTTGCGGAACACAACGCAATAGGACATTGTTTTCGAGCTTCCGTGGGACGGTGCGAGTGTGGCGACAATCAATCTGGGCCAGACACGAAAATTGCCGCAGCAGCTATTGCAGGATCACGCTTCTCCTCCGTGAGACGCACAGGAAGCCAAAGCTTCAAGGGTCCCAACTTGATGTGTGGGTGCTTCTCAGTCACTTGTGGAGTGAAAGGCTTCGCTGTTTGGCTCAAGTTCGTTCCACACATCAATGCTCCACGTAAAACACGCGTCACCTTGATGTGTCTGCACCGCCCCGATAGAGTTCGAAGCCTGGCATGTTGACAACTTGGCATGTTCCTTCAGGCTGCGTTCACACAGAGCAGCAAAATTGCGTCGAATGATACTGTGTTCAGCATTGCGTCAAGATCTCACCACCTGAATGGCTCATATTGACTCACTGCATAGATTGGCACACAAAACAGCATCATTTCACACCGTTTTCAGCCTTTGGCTTCGAAGACCTTTCAAGTACTGTGCATTGCATCATGACTGAGTAGATTTTTCCAAAGTTATCAATGCATGTTCAGTGTTTCTGCTGCATCAAGATGCAAGTCTGCGTCTGCATGTTTGATCTGTTTTCTGCCAGGAGGCAGGTGCATCTTGAGACAGAGGAAAACTAGTCTCGACACGAAGATCAATTCGTGACTCAAAGCTCAACAACAACGGCCTCAAGGTCATTGGGTGTGTCCCGGTGTAACATGTCCTGTTGGCTTGCATGTCCCACTGACACCGTGTCAGTGGGACATGCCTGTCAGCTGGACATGGAACACCGGCAACTATTGAATTTGAGGTGCCCAAGAATCCCCGAAGCTTGAAGTTCACAAGGCCATCGCTCTGGATGCAGCAGAAACGTCTTTGCGCTTGCTGCTCCTTGGAATTTTGAGGTTGTTGTTGAAGGAATCGTCCAAGAAAACTTTTGGAGGACTTGTCCAGACATTGGTTCAGAAGTTCTGAACGTTGTCTTCAAGAAAGGCAACTGCGAATGGCAAATCTGCTTTGGTGTATAGGTGCGAGAAATTCTGGGTCAAAATCTTCTCAGAACACTGCAGGTAGAATTGATCTCAACTCCAAGAGCCTGTTTTCGTACGCAATTTAGCGGGCTGCCCACGGTGGCGGGTTTTGGTCTACCCATGCAGGCACCTCATCAGTCAGTCAGCCACTGAATCAACCGCAGCTTCAGCTTCATCTGTATCTGGCCGAACATTCCAGGCAAGCGTAAAAGACTCTGACTTTTTCACGCAGATTACCAATTGTGAAGGCTCGAGGTTGTTTTTTGGTTTCGTGTTCGCCCTTTGACAAAAATCCAACACGCGAGCAATGTGATGCAAACAACATTTCGAACGAAAAGTGCTGAAAATTTTTCCGCAAACACTGTCTGATTTTGCTCAATGACAAGTTTGGCGAAAGCAAGACGCATTTCTAATGCAACACTGACTTCCCCAGACCGATACCGCAGTAGCATTCGTTGAAAAAATGGTTCAGCTGTTTTTGGTGCTGTAGTTTTGCTGAAGGTATTTGACAAAGAAACCGGAAACCTCAGACAAGGTTTTGATGAACTTTTTGCGTGTTGTTGACGGGACACACAAGGCCGCATTTGTTCACCAGATTGCCAGTTGCTGTCAACTGGAAACTGACGACCAGACCTGTTTGATACCAACCTTTCTGCTCGTACGAAACGATCCCCAGCTGCAAAGTGACTGTGATTCGAACGGACATGTTGTGTCACACCTTTGGCGCAATTAAAGAGAGTGTAAAGAACAGACATTTTTGGGCTGTGTTTACGCTGACTGGGACGGGAATCCCATATGAATCCAGACATTACATCCCATGTCTTTCCTCAAACCACTAGAGGGACAGGTCACCCTCCCCCCACATACGTTCTTCCTCACTCTGTGTGTGTGTGTGTGTGTGTGTGTGTGTGTGTGTGTGTGTGTGCATATCCCTGTGTGTGTGTGTATGTGTGTGTCTATCTGTCTGTGTTTGTGCACAACAACAATCTACTGAACGGATTCAGGGGACGAGTGACATGTAGGGATGCACCCGTGGTCAGGATAGAGCGGTGAGCAGTCGCCCCCCTCTCTCCCAGTCACAGCGCGGTCGCTCCACCCAATCGTCGTGAGAGCTAAGATTTTCCGGTGAACATCAGTCGTTCGTGCCAAAAAAGCAAAGAAACAAAGGTTTTGAAGGACACTCACGTTTACGTGTTGTCGCCAGGCGTTGAGGTCGGCAGACAAATCCGCTTCTTCGACGAACTGGTTGAGGTGTGGTTGTCCCTCCAGAAAGAGCTGCGCGTCTGTCCAGGTCCCTCTGAAAAGCTGCTGCGTTGCAACCTGCTGCTTTGTCTGTTATTGCCTGCACGATACTCAACAACAAAACATTCTTTCTTTCACAGCCGAACTGCCGAAAAATTCGAGCTTAAAATTTGTCGAATAAGTTTTTACACGACCACAGCTGGGCAAAAGCTCTGTTCAGACTGAGGGTATGAAAGGTGATTATATCTGTGCACAAAAGGTTCAACGGATTCTTGAGGCGGAACTACAGCCGAAATTTGGTTCCAAGAACTTGCAGCATTGCAATCAATCCAGGTCGTCAGGAAACATCTTCAGTTTCCATCACCGCAAAAAATTGAATCGAAAGAACCTACGCTTCACCTGAAGCGTCAAGCTCTCGCAAAACAGGCTGAGCACATGCAACGTCAGGCAGCTGCACGTTCACATCAAATAAAAAATTCAGCAGAAATACGTGAAAGGTTCCTGCTTGTGAACTTTCGTTCTCTGTACCAATCCGCATTGGTGTCACAAAAGTGCAGCAAAGAAAACAACGTCCATGTCAAAATTACAAAATCATTTGCCAAACGCACCTAATGACAGGTGATACACCATTTCAAACTTCAGTCTATGCAGCTGCAAGACAGTCACACAAGTAGTAGTTCACAAAAGCTCTTTGCGCAAGCTGTATAGGTATGTGTCTGTCAGAGAGATTGGATGTCCATGCATGGCGCCGATTGTGATCCTGTGAAACAGACAACGGCACGATCTGCGTGCGTGAATCTCACACAATGAATGCTCTGCACAAACACAACCACTGCCATTTCGTCTAAAATTACCCCTTTGTGAACAAAGTCATCGGGTAAACATTTTCAACTTGTGGTTGCCTTGACCATTGATAGGCAAAGGTAGCAGAAGGAATCAGAGTTTAGGTACAAAAGGGTGTTTGGAAGGAATAGGATGAACAGGAGCGAACGACGGTACAGAAGAGGTTTGCTGGACATAAAGGTAGCAAAAGGAAGGCGGGCAGAGGAGGACAGAAATTAATTGTTGCATAACTTTTCAACTGAAGTCTCTGGGATGTGTTGCAAAGGGCCATCACTTGTGAAAAGTTGCCCAAAATGTGAAATCGTGAGTGTTCTCAAAATGTGGCTCCATTTTTGAGAAACTGAAATGGGTTGTCTGAAACGGGGCCTCACGTTGGGGAAATCTGTTCAATTTTAGAGTGCATTGTTTGAGAGGACAACAGTGAAAAGTTGCCCACGATAGAAACGAGTTCCCTGAAATGCTCCATCATCGCCACTTGAAAGGCTGCCAGCTCCAAACAGCTCAAATATTTTTATCTGCCTGTAAGGCCACAGCTGTCAAAAACGAGCCCCAGATATTGACTTTGGTTCAAGGGACGCTCAAGAAAACGCCAAAGAAAGGGCCAACAGTGTCTCGCTTGGACGGAATTTCGGAAGAAGATTGAATTTGATGCAGGTGCAGATGTTGTCACCACACTCAAGGCAAACTCAGTTGCTTGAGCTGTTGTGTTGAACTGACCACTGAATCATTTGGGGCAATCCTTTCTCTCTCTCTGTCTCTCTGTCTCTCTCTATTCAGACGTGCTGCACGCTCAGGTTCACATAGTTCTTGCACGCCTGAATGCTGGTCAGTCCTCTCTGTGAACAAGAAAATGAACTTTACTGTACGTACATTGGGTAGGGGGCAAAGAATTTGTGCTTGTACCCACTGTGTACAAAAACTCATTGAATGCCTGTGCCCTGTGGGACTTGTGAGTGATTCACTTAGTTGTGGTGTACCCACTGATCATAGAACAAGCGCTTGGATTGCACACGTATGTGTCTTGAAACAAGCATTTGGCTGTCCCCGACATGGGCCTCTTTTTGTCGTCTCGAGACGCGATGATCCTACCAGATTTTACCACTTTTATGATTGTGTCATTTGTGACAGCAGTTCCTGGTTGAACAAGGAAAAGAATGCGAAAGGAACTACATGAGACCAGCACGATTTTGCAGTGTGAGCCCAAGTTCACGTGTCCAGAACATCGTTTTCCGTTGATTGATGATCTCACATGGAGATGCGGCACCGCAGTGCTTGTCGCACGGAAAGGTGAAGGTCAGAGAGAAAGGCCCCAAAAAGCGACAGAAGAGATAGGACTGCATGCACGGTCCTCGCAATCTCACTTAATTCCCAAACAAATAACACGACACAAACTGGAGGCTAATTTTGCTCTGTGCGAATCAACTGCGTGAAATATGAGACAGGCCTGACTCAGAATTACCAAGCTCCGTGGGAGAGGGCTTCTCATTGAGTGAATTCCTGATTGGAACAGTGACATTTCTTTATTCTTTTGCTTTTCCTTTTGCGCGAAAGGAGTGCCCGTCTTTTGTATGTTTTACAGATCCACATGTAAGAGATTGCCATTTGCAGTTCTTGGCGTGTTCATTCGTTGTCGTCTGGTAGGCATTCGCGTTGGGCTGAACTCGCTCTTGGAACAGAACGTCTCAAATGCACAAATCGAGTGTTGACACCCAGTCACTGAACTTCATTCGAACACCTGTTTGCAGAACGATGCAGGTTCCACAAGACAGATGAGTTTCAGTCGAACCCAGTTTGTTCACCCCCGGTTTGTTTGGCGCCATGGCAAATCAGTCACTTATTCGGGCCTCCAACTACTCCCATTGGAAAAGCATTACAGTTCCGCCTCTTATTTCAACCCCGCTGAAGTCAACATTCCACACAATTTGTTTTGTTTTTGTTTTTTGAAGTTGAGTCAGATTCTTACTCAATTCAACTTTTCAACATTTTTCACTGTTGTGACCATCTTTCAACCCAACCAACAAATCTTTCATTGACCAAAAACAGAATTTCCTCATTTTATTCAACACTTTTGACTTTTACATCCATCTTTTGACCGCAAATAATAAAACAAATCGGTGTTTCAAGACTGCTGTCGAATTATCCAAACAGAAGTTTGTTCATCACCCCAACTCACCTGTCAGTTTTTTGCGAACACCGACCTTGTCGAACAAAGTGGGTTCGACTGAAAAACCGAAATCATGTCGAAGTCTTACAATCTGCAGTTCAACCGTCCTCTGGTCAACAAAGGAAGGTCAACTACAGGCTGATTGAAAGGCTAAAAAGCCACAAACAAAACCAACAACCTTTTTATTCGCAGTTTATGTGCGTTTTTTCTGCAAATGGATTCAATCATGCAGCTCTTCTTTTGTTCTCCAGCAGGAACACACTGGGGGAAATTGACAGCAATTCGTCAATCTGAGCTAATAACATCTCTCATACTAACTGCTTTACTGCCCAAGGAAGACACATAAAACTGCCTCGTCGACTCGGAAGACATTCATCAATTCTCCCGTCTTCCGGGGAAGTAAGATGCTGAAATCCATGACAGGAATAAATCTTCTGTGACATTCTCTTCGGAAATGGGGAAAACGTTTTTGAGAAAAAGGCGAGTGTTTTTGAGAAAAAGGCGAGTCTCTTCGATTTCTGTTTCGACAAAAGGAACACCCAGGCCACAAAGTCTCTCGTTGGAGAACTCTGGAACTCTTTCTGTCTCTTCACAAGGCGGGGAAATGCGACCCTGTGAGCCTGAGGTGCCACATGTTACCTCCACTGTGAAGCAATGCAGGGGGAGTATGGGGGAGGGCTGAGGTCAATGTTGCGTCGTGAAGGGCAACGGTTTTTATTTTCCACGTTGTTCTTTCAAAACTGAAACAAGCGATCCTTGAACGAAAAGCTGTCCACCCTCGCAAGGCCTGATGACAGAGATTGCCAGACACTGAAGCGACAGAAAAGTTGTTGCTCAGACAGAAACAAGTCAAGCTTGGGGTTCTGAAAACACAGTTTCTCTGGGTTTAGAATCCACAACGCAACACCAGATTTCTCCTGCAGTGCCCCAAAAGACTTTGGATCACGCTCCAAAATTGCCTGAGTGGTTCAGATTCTCCGGAGCTCGCGCGGCTGCGCAAGTTTTGAGAGAGTCCAAAGATTATTGTTTCAATAAACATGGGCGATATTGTTATCAGACCTCAGCGTGATAGGACACCCTTGATTGAGAAAGCCTTTTGTTATTTGGTGGGAAATATGAAGAGCTGAGCACACATTTCACCTCGTGATGCAGGCACAAACAATAGCTTGAAGTCACCCCTTTGTGAACACTCCTTGGTTCACAAGTTGCTGCAAACAAAGGATCGATTAATCTTGCCACACATATTGTTCTGTGCCTTTTGAGAAAGGCGTGCTTCTGTTTTGTCGAGAGTGTTGAAAGCCAAGTCAGGCATCAACGTTTCAGGAACGAATGACTTCCGTTTGTTTTCAGTGTGTTTCACAAGTTTCACAGAACGCTGTTACATTCTTTGATCGCACATTCCTTCTGCCTTTTTGGTCCTTTGAGCTGAACGTCGGTGTATAACCTTTGTGCTTGAGTGTTTCGTTACAAAGTTGACCTTTTTTGATCGGCGTCAACGCCTTTCGCCAGAATACGATTCTCTGACTTGCTCAAAGACAGGAGCTGACAGAGCTGAGTCGGCGAATCCGATAGACACTGGAAATGTTTTTCTTCAACGAGACAACAAGTGGCCCAAAGAGCAACAGGCAATTTGTGTGCCCAAAACGAAAAGGGACATGCACAAATTCTTTTGGGTCTGAGGGGACACACGCCCCGGATGCCCTTCATCTCAGGTGCCGGAAATTGTCGTGACGAAGGTCCACATGAAATCCGAGGTTCAAGACATCAAGACCGCACATTTCCGACAACAAAATTCTCGCATGCATGGAATTTTTGCGAATTAACGTGCATGAAGAAAATTATTGTGACAAATCTGAAATGAAATACAGGGTGACATGGCCTCCGAGTCACCCACCCCTCATGCAGAGTGAGTCCATGTGTTCCACTGCTTCAACATCGACCGCACATTCCCAATTCATGTCTCGATTCAGACGGACACAGCACGCAACGCCCACATTTAGCACCCACAACCTTCTTCAAATGTGGCCAGTTCCTAATCCTGCCCATCTGTCCTTGTTAACTTCCTCTTCTTCTGCATCTGGAATCATTCCCGGCCTTCAGTCAGGCACCAGCAGCAAGGAATAGCAACAAATTTCGTTTGCCAAGCCGAGGAATTCAAACTGAGCCAATCAAAGTTCTGTGAATGTCTGTGACGAACACAGAAATGGATGTCTTCTGCGCCATTTCCTATCGAATTTCTGTTTTTCTTTTGATTCAGGCATTGTCAGGAATCCGCAGTTGTTAAAGTGCTGATAAAGAGAAGCGGTGCACTTTTGTGGATTTACACAATGAATCATCCGAGCTTCGAGGGAAGGAAATTGTCGCTCAGAACTGCACCATTTTCCAGGTTTTTTTTGCTGCGGGGGAGGACACGGATCCAGAGCGAGTGCCAGAGTACTCCTTGTGTTGCAAAACTTATTTTTCGCTCTGATCGCCAAACATCACGTGTGCATGCATGCACGCCAAGTCACGAAACGTCAACAATGTGCGAGCAATTTTGGTCCCTTTGTCCCAAGAACCTCACAGCAAAGCCGTTGTTCTTCTGGTAATGGAAAACAGAAACTTTTTGGAACAGTTTCAGACTTTCTGATGCACGAGTAAATCAAATTGGTCCTGACGATCGAGCTGAGTTTGATTACAGACATCACTCACAGGAAGTCAAGATGTCATCCCACCAGCATGTTTCCAGGATGCCATCTGAGAGGCAATGCCCTCCCACGCTTGAACAGCAAAGTTACATTAGGCTGCATCTCCAGTCTTATTTCTGCGCAGCTTTTCAAGGCTTTGATGGGCAGTAGGAGCCAACGACGACTGATTCTGGAATGACTTGGCAGTAACAGACTCACAACAGCGCTTTGAGGAGACTACGCAGGCATCAACGAACCGGACTCGTGTTCCAGATCAGCTGTACTCATTTGCCTTGTCAGATCATTTGTCATGGAAAGAAAGATCATGACATGACCAGAGTCTCGAAGCGTGAACCAGAATTCCAAGAGCAGTTTTGATCACAAAACATGGTCTAATGCGGAGGCGAATGTTTCGTCTGACCTATTTGTTCGGCTCTGGTAAACTCAATCAGAAGAACCCGACCAAGAACAAAGCTTTGCTTCTGCGTTTTGATGTGCAGTTCGGACCATATCAGCCAAAGACAGACTCCGCTTGTTCTTTCTGTTCCGAGCTGCTCAAAGGTGACGTATGGAAGCAGCTGCCAAAGTTGAAAGGAAGACTGAACCAGCACAACCGGAGGGAGCCAAGAGACACCAGTACGTGCTCGTCAGACTCTGCTCTCTCAAGGCTACAGTCGTCCCCAGCACAACCACACAGTTCGTGCTCCTCCTCTGCCTTCTTGCGCACTTTTCTCATTAATCGAAAAGACACAGAGCAAACTGCGTTCATCTTGAATGACAATCAGAATCAAGCTGATTGACAGGTTCAGGACATGCCAACATTTGAAGAAATGTTGGCCTAAATTTTCCTCCTTTCCTGGAAAATGAACAAACCACATCGGTCAAAGGCAGCACAGTATGGCTTGATTGGGGTGGGAACAGAAAAATAGAAACAGGTCTTCTCGTCATCAAACTTCAGATTTCCCTTCGACTGCCCAGCCTGCTGACAGGCTGTTCGAAAAAAAAAATCGTGTGTTGACACTCAGATACAAAACTATGTGATCTAGAAAATTGAAAAATCACTTTCATGAGCTCATGAGCAGAATTCCAGAGGGTACAAAGCGTGTCTCCAAATTCCAAAATTCTGGTCTTCACTGCAAAAAAGCCAAGGTGAAAAGGTTCCGAAGAACGTTTCGTCCGGACTTCCAAAGAGATCTTCAGCTGAATCCCATGTGGGAATAAATTCCATTTTTGACCACGGTTCTGCCTTCTCGCTGTGAAGAGACAAAGGCTCTCCGCGACTGTTTTCACACAAGAGAGATGAGCTTTTAAGTGCACTCAAAGGGCTATGTTTTGATGAAAATAGACATGGGAGGTTAGAGGAAAGATCACCTCTCCCGATCTTCACAGTGTAGTTTGCCAGGGTTTGTTCCGTTCGAACGAACCAGTAGTTTGACGCACCAGTTCAGTATAGTGCTGATTTCTTCGACCAGGATTTCGATTTGAGGCGGGGGGGGGGTCAACCTGTCAAATTGACCGTGGAGAAGTCTCCATTTCTGCTTATTACAAGGCCCAGATTAGGTTCTTTGTTGGTTTTGGGACTCAGATGTCTGGTGCAGGCCATGACACCAGATTGTCTCACAGCTCGCCTTTTTGACACCAGAACTCCTGCAGAAATCCACTTGACTCACGCGGACTGAATGACCAACTGACCCAGGGTAACTTTTCTCTCTTCTCTCTCTTTTCGCCTCTCTCTCCCTCTCTCTCCTCTCTCTCTCTTCTCGTCTCTGTCTCTGGCGCACACATCTTCTCTCAAGTATTTTGCTTGTGACACTGCAGGGAGATGTTTGTTTCCGTGCTATCCATGTTGTCTCTTTCCCAGGGTTGTACAGGCAATTTCCACATTTGCGCTGAAGCGCACAAAAACAGCTCTCTCCAGAAAATCTGACTCTGACGATTTTGTTCCACGAGTGCGACGTGCCTGAAAATGTTTGCAAAACAAACATTTTGCTGAACAATCAGACACCCAAAGAGACGTTGTTTTGTTCATCCATTATGAGTTGACAATTCATTTCGCAGATGTGGTGTTCTCTGACGCGCTGCGGAAAATCGTTGCTGCTGGATTTGCTACACAGCATTTGGAGATGCGAAGTGACGAGCAGCATTCTGGCGTCGTTTGCCGATCGGTGTCACTATCATGCGTGCGATTCATGTTTTGGAAAAAATACAACTTCTGGACAGCTGAAAGGGTGACCTTGATCGAAGTTTTATCCAGGTTTGGTCAGTTGTTCCACAGAAGGAGTGTTGTGTAAACAAAGAGATTTGTGCAAAATTTACAACCACTCTCTTCAGCACGGACAGACTGAGCAGCTCAGTTAATTGTGGACACTTCGGCATTGGTCTGGACCCGAAGAAGTTGGCGAGACTGGGATCGTCTCCCCGCACGGGAATGGTACTTGACAAAATCTCAAGAAGTCTTCCACGTGGAGCATTTGATCACCTGCTCGTATTTTGTCGTCAGGATGGGAACTGGTGTTGCACAGGTCCCAAGATTTCTCTGCATGCCAGGCGTTGGACAATCCCAGCCTGGGGTCGGAAACACTCCAGAAGGCCAAGGAAACTCGAGAAAGTTACTCTTCATACCACACGCAAAAATCCTGATCAGACCAAAGGTGATTGACCGTCAAGTGATGAGCGAAGTTGACTCTGAGTTTTGTGGCCTGATTTCGGGCGCATTGGCAGCGCGGGAGGCCGTCTCCATTCATCACGGAGCTGCTCGTGTCGCACACACCGCGACTCCTCCGCCGCGCCTCGTAAAGACTCCGCCAGAATGACTGCGGCTCCTCCAGCTGTGTAATCTTGTTTCAACAAAATGATTTGTGGATGAAGGGTGCAGAACTTGACATAATCGAATTCCTCAGCTTGAGCTGCCTTGGGCCCGGGCATGATAAAATGTTACATCACATAAAATGCCCAAACAAGGATGTGATGCGTTCCTACAGCTAATATCCATCACGGGAAAGAAAGAATGTTGTCCTGCTGATGAGGAACATACTGTCGGAAACACCACTGAGCCAGCAGTTGCGCCAGTGTAAAGTCCTACGAGGCTCCCTCATTTAATTCTTGGACTGGTCATGTTCTGAGCCATTTAACCCGATTCCTTTTTGCACTTGCAAGATTGCAATTAAGGTGATTGATTCTTGCGCAACAA
>JAAUXT010039383.1_pt1 | contig 26512 bp, 23 predicted proteins | sample 7278171 | NCBI WGS metagenome assembly JAAUXT01 (sample SAMN14350112, study PRJNA611818) | marine sediment metagenome | isolation source: surface marine sediment (1.8m) | place: French Polynesia: Moorea | collected 2018-08
ACACAATAGCTTGTGACACCATAGAGGAAGGTAGCCTAAACCACTGAGCTCCAACTCATACTTTACAATAAACTATACTACAACATCACTACTGGGGCTTCACTCATATATACAACAACACCGTCGTGCAGGGTTGCCATGGGTGGTGAGCCAAATGAACCCATTTCGTTGCTTCCATTGCGCAAACCCATTCTGTTGCATTGCGCTCAAAACTCCTTTCCTTTTACGGTATTGGTGTGTTGAAAGAGCTGTGCAGTGTTGTGAAATGGTGTTGTCGTTACGGAAAGTATTTCCATACTTGATAATCGCACTTTACAAGCTCCTTCACTGCTTTCTGAACCACAAAACCTGCTTGTGTTTTTGGTGGAAGCTCAAGAAACCTGCAGCAGATCCAACCTTCAGGGTAGCAGGCAAGTTTGGCGGTTTGATGCGTGGGTACTATCCATTTCTCCGGCTGGATTTGTGAATTGGGAGGGTGTGGTGGTCCTGTAAGGACGTGCAGCTCACACATTCACCCAGAGAACAAAAAAACACGAGTGCAACAAAGTATCAGTTTTATCAGCTGCATTACGAGTAAGTATCCAGTGAGACTTTCGTTGAGTCATACAGGCACAAATACGCAGATGTTCGGCAGACGCAACAAACATAGGGGTCTCTCTGTCCCTCGTATTCAAGGGACATGAAAAGCTGATGGTGAACTCTGGACAAACATGACTGAAGGTCTGGTCCATGAATCTGTCAGTTTGGTGCAGCACCAGCACGCTCAGGGCGAGTGTTGCAGCAGCAGTTTCAGAACATTTTTGATCTTGGCTTCTGCGGGCTGAAATGCATTTGCACCACATGCAGTACGAGTGCATGTCATTCAGGTGTGGAAAATGGTTCAGCAACGAGTTGTCACAGTGCCATGAGCTGGATCTCTCTTCGCTGATGCGAAGCATTTTAGTCAGTGTCGAATCGACAGGAGAGCAATCAGCATACCAGTGGTTGGTTGGCCGACAGCACATCGGTTGCCATTGCCAATTGTCGCTCAACATGTCTGCATTTTGAAACAGCGCCAAACAAGTTCCAGTATCAATCCCTGTATCGTCTCGACTCGCGCACCAGCTGAATGCCAAAACGTTGGCGGGTCATCCAAACATTTGCGACAATGCGCGCACGCAAGTGAAAAGTGAGCGCACGTCTTGCGCTGGAATTTTCGGCTGGAATGTCGCGCGAAGTGGACTTTGTTCTGCGACTCCATCGCCTTTAATTCACGGAATCTTGCTTGTTGGTACAACTCGAAGTTGACTTGCTGTCTCTTTTTCTTGCAGAAACCAGCTGTCAGCAAACGACAAACAAGCAACTGCAATCAAGTCACGAAAACTGCAAAAGCAACCTTCAAGAAACGAAACTCAACAAAGCAAGCTTGAAATCCCTGCACAAAAACTACAAGGAACTTCAGCCAAACGCGTCTCGTCGTCACGATGCTGAGCGGAATCGCGAGCTACTTTTTCGGTGCTAGTGAAGATGCCGAGGAGAAGAAGGAACTTGAACCGCGTCTGCAGACGAGATTTGCAGAAAACTGCGACTGGGTCATCGTGGACCAGTCTTCAAGTAAGTCGTTGAACAGACGGTCCGACTTCAGTCTCTTTTTCTTCGTACATCGAACTCAGACCACAGAGTTGACTTCGCATTGCAAATCCCCTCACTCCAACTTGCAGCACTTTAGAACTGCAATTGAGGTCAGACAATCTGGTGCGAGTGGTGGTCTTGCAATGCAAAGTGAACAGACTCACTGAGAGTCTGACCAGTGGTCACCGCTTGTCCGCACTGTCTTTTTTTGCTGCTTGAAAAAATGTCCGTCTGTAGACTGTTTCTTTTGTGTGTGAGTCATTCTTTGTGATAGATGTACATATTCATTGTCTCTGTACATATAGCACCGCACAGCAGGAGCCTTGCATGAATTTCTTGCAGTGATGCACACTTCGCACATGTTAAGTTGCAAATTCATTTTCATTTTCTGCATTGGTGTTAGAATTAATGGCTTTGTCTGCAGTTCTTGTCTGTTCATCTGCGGTTTCTTCATTGCGCGACACATGACGCGTCATTCGTCCGTGTGAGTCACCAAATGTCTTTCTGGTCACTCGGATTGATTCTTTCAGAACAACAGGAAAGGTGTGACAAAACAAGTCGAACAATGAGATGAACTTAATTTGGTTTCTGTCACAAATGACCTCTCCTTGTACAGACAAGCCTTGGGACAGGGTGACAAGCAAGCAACGCGCAGTTGGGGCCGATTCTGTGTCATCCGTAACTGCCAACGTTGTCATTTAATTGCAGAGACTGGAGACGCAACTCCTGATAGGGGAGCCTCACCTATCAACCCCGACGGGACCAACAACGCAACCACCACTAGTCCGCCGAGTCAGCCCGACTCGAGCGATTCAGGCAGCGATATCAGCACACTGCCGGACCTGGCGTGTTCTGGTGAGAGCTGGCTAGTTACACCGCCCCCTTGTTTCACTGCAGGAGGTCGTTCCGAGGAGCGGATGGAGGCCAGTCCCATGGAGAACCTGCTCATAGAGCATCCCAGCATGTCGGTGTACGGCCCGCGCGGACGCAACTCAAGCACGGGCGTTGAGAGTGACTTGTCCGAGTCTTCCAGTGACAATGAAGGGCCGGGCGATGCCGCGGTGGCGGCGGCGGCGCCGGCGACCCGCGCCGTGCACCGCTGCGCGCCGCCGCGCCGTCCCCAAGCCGTGGCGCAGCGCGCGGGTCTCATGGCGGCGCACGTCCAGTCCGTCAATGTGGCGCAGCGCGCGAAGCAGCGTCGCGAGCGCCGCAGCGCCTCCCGCAACCAGCTGAAGCGCGCCAACCACGTGCACGACACGCAGTCTCGCAGCAAGCACCAGCGCCGCAAGGATTTCATGCGCCGCCCCTCGGGGCGCAGCAACGACAGAAGGTGCTAAACTTCTCATCTCAGGTTTTAAATCTCATCTCATACCGATCACCACGACAGATATTCAACATCACGCTGTTCACCGGACGACGCCAACTCACCACGCCCACCGACCTCGAATTCTGGATTACGGTTTCAAAGTCAAGGTTTGCTATGGACTTGGTGTGTGACACCAAGAGTTCACGACATGGAGGGCAGCAATACACTAGTTCCCATGTTTGAACTTAGGTTACTTTTGATATTTTAAAAATAGATTTTGTGCTGGAACTTGGTCAGTAGTTAGAATCAGGACCAAGATTTGTTAAGCATCTGCATATCTGTTGTAATCTACGTTGAAGATTAGATGTGTTATCCACGTGTACGTCTGTAGCTGAGAAAGTTGAGCCTTCGTGTACGTGATGAATTCAACATGCTGACACGGTGCCATAAAACTCCACTGCATGATAGAGAGAGACTGAAGACCAAGCAAAGCTTGCCACTGTCGTCGAAGGCATATCAATACGAAGCGAGTGATCTGAATGATGTGTGCGTGAACGAACTGAACTGACCAAGTTGCTGAACTGAAGAAGAGTCAAAGGGAGATCTCATTTGTTCAACAAACATCCAGCCGACGAGAGATCAAATCTGGTGGAAGCAATGAGCTGCGTGAACGAGCGCATGCACCCTGTGACACCATGACACCACCACCGCCACCACCACCACAAGCGAAAACTTCTACTTCTCACAGACCCGTGAACTGCAAAACTTCTAAAAGCTCGGAAAGGACAAATTCAGGGTAGATCGAACTGAAGATTGCCTTACACCGATGTATTTTCAACTGTTGCACAACATAGAATATTCATGTGAAGTGTTCGCCACCATCTATAGCATTGCCATCGATGTAAAAACCAGCAATTATCATAATTTTCCATCAGTTGTGACCTGGGACGTCAAATCTCGCATGAACCAGCAATATTGTTTTGAACACATACTGATTCACACCAGCCAAGTAAACAACGGAGTTCAAAAAAAGCACCGGTGAATGTACTGTACTGGGTTTTAACTTTTGATAGTCTATTTATTGCATTGTTGATGTAAATACACAAAACACTGCAAAATGTCAGGTAATTCGTTATTTTTGCAGTCTGAGCATTGGGTATTTTGCAGCTGAAATTGCACGTCAACTGTCAATTTTACACTGTTACACTGAAGACTTCTGTTTCTCTGATGATAGTTGTTGTTGTCTGTTCTACACCTGATTTTGCTGATCGAAAGAACTCACCTTTCGACTGAATTAGCTTGGCTTCAGAATTACAAATGTTTCCGTTTTGGGGGCAGAAACAGCTGACATGTGCACAGAACACAGAGTGTTCACAATGGAATATCTACTTTTGCACTTGAGTGGAGCCGTGAGTGGGAATGTTTTGAGCGAAACTTTTGTCGTGCGAGTCATCTGTTTTCCCTTGAATTCCAAAATAAACTGACCCCAAAATGTCATTTTTCATTTTTTGCGTTTTCTGTTCGGATCCGAAACCAAAGAGGAACCGCACCACGAAGGCAGTGAACAGAATTTGCGCGCCGTGGCCGGTGACAAGTTTGTGATGACATGCCCGACCCACAGTTTCTAGAGCGGAAACGGAGGACCTAATCGTGAAACCGTTCAGAAAATTGTGCAATCTCAGCGATTTGTCACGGAATGTTCCTGGTGTATTTCACAACTGGGTGAAGTCCAGCAGCTTAAAAAGGCCGAGTCAAACAACACGTCATGCAATGACACTTTAGTATCCCACGAGAACACGTTGAATCTTCGACACACTGGTGTGAAACTAGTGCCACACACTGCACACGCAGTCAACTTCACCAAGCGAGCAAAATGCCAGGAAGAGGGATGAGGGGACGAGGCCGCGGTGGCTTCAGGGGGAGAGGCGGCAGAGGTCGGGGTCGGGGCCGAGGTCGGGGCCGCGGGGGAGGCCCAGCCGCCCCGGAGGACAACATGGACTGGGAGTTCAGCGCCGCCGACAAAGTGGCGCCGGACGCCGGTGAGAAGTACGACATCTCGACCGACGTGACGCCGCTGTTCATAGGCAACGCCGGATTCGACGAGCACTTCCGGATTCAGACGGAGAGCAGGGTGCGATACGCCGCCGCCATCTGTGCGCTCGAGAGCAACGGCATCGACCTGTCACAAAGTGAGCCATTTTCCTCCAATTTTGACACATGTTCAGCTGCGCACGCAATTTCTCGCTCCAACGGCACACTTAAAATCGCCTTCCCAAGATTTTAAGACTTTTCCATCATTGTGCGAAGTCCCTTTCGGGCGAAGCACCATGTGGTGGTCCAGTATATGGCAAGGTGGATGAAATGTCCCCCACCCCCCTCCCACTCCAACCCCCCTCCCCCTGCCAGACCCCCCCTCCCCTGCTGGATCCCCTTTCCCCCAGACAAGGAGGACAAGGAAGAATCGACGACATTACTGGCAAGGGACTTCGCACTGCAGTTGCCTTGAGCACTGCTTCTTGTTAAGGTCGGCGTCAACAGTTTTGCACCGATCGTCATTTTGCACGACAGATCAAACGTGTCGTTTTTATGCGACCCACATTCAATTGTCTTCTCGTTGTGTACTTTCAGACGCCAAGATGAAGGCGTTGGCAGCAGCGTGGGCGCGAGCGGACAACGAGCTGGCGAGCCTCATGCTGTCGTTCCGGGGCAGCTGGGGGCTCGTCGACGTCCTCAAGGCCATCTCCCTGCTGGACGCCGGACGCAAAATCCGCTGCTTCGAGAAGGACCTGAAACGCCTGCAGATGTCGCAGGCCAAACTCAGCGCCAAGGTGCTCGGCAAATACAAGTCCAACATCGACAACCTGACGGCGCTGAAACCAAGCGTAAGTTTCACACGTTGCTCGAGTCTCAACACACAGACCACAAGACACAGAAGGAAACTACGGGCTTGTAACTTGCATGAATTTCACTGGTCGCATCGTGTGTTGCGTACACATGGTTGAGAGGACCCAGCACACGTTCGCTTCGGGGGTCTTGTTCTGGTCCGCAACGCGTGACGCTTTCTGCGTGAACTGTGTGGTGAACCTGGAACTCCTGTTTGTTCGTCAATACTGATTGGAGTGCACACTCTCACATTGCAGCATGGATCTGCGACCGGTGCGGTCTGCAAGCACATCCGGGACTGGGTGCGGCAGTTCTCCGCGGAGGAGCTCGAGTTCTTCGCGCTGCACATGCCACGCGAGCCGTGGAAGCGACTCGCCGATGTCTGTCACTTCCACCCAACCAAAGTACGTTTTGCAACAAATCCTGAAAATTGATAATCTTGTCTGAAGTCCAAATTAAACCACGCATTTCGCACCGTTTGTGGTGCCGTGTCTTCGTCTGACCAACTGAGCGAAATTCTCTGCATCATTCTTTGATTGTCCCGTCTCAACAGCCGCTGATGATTTCAGGATTTCCCGAGCCTGCCGTGGTTCCTGTCCTACTGCTACGGTGCGGAGGCTCCCGACGACACCATGGTCCACAGGTGCAAGGACCTGAGCGCCAGCAACGTCAATGACCTCATCAAGGAATTCAAAATTCCGTACAGCCACCTCAAGAAGCACAAGGACGTCCTGCAGCCAGAGTCCAAAGCCAGGATCGCAGCCTACTCTACTATCGATCAAGTTCTCTGGTGAGTTGGCAGGCCGCTAATGCGAAGAAAATTTGGTCGCGACAAATTCTTTCAACACCTCCAAGCTGACTGCAGTGTCATGTTTGCCTGGCCAACCAAATTCAAGTTTGTGCACTGTGTGATACAGGTGGTACGAGGATCTGATGGGGCCGGAAGTTGACCAGACTCTGAGCGTGAGACTCGACAGCAGCGACTGTGACATCACGCTGCCCAACGGGAAGCTGATGGAGAGACTGCTCACTCTGAAGGTGAGACTTCACAATTTCATTTTCATGCAGCATGAGTCCAGCCACTTGTTTTCTGCAAAGAAACTGCGTTCAAACCAACCAAGTTTCTGTCTATCTGAGACAAGTTGCGATTCTCAACCAAGGTCTCAAGGCTGATTTGTCAGTTCTCCTCTTGGCACAAGCGATTCACCGCCTCATGTGTGTCAATTTGCAGATGATTCGCGAGGACATCTCGCTGAGCAACGTGGAGTGGGAGTGGAACGAGGAGACGGAGACGCTGTCGAAGCGCGTGCGCAAACCGGACCCCAACAAGGCCACGTTCCTCCCCAAACTGCTGCCGATCGCGGAGAAACGGCTGCGAGAAATCAGGTTCGTTGGGTCTCATTCGTCTGTACTTCACCAAATCATAAGGCGACCACAAATGTGTGAGGGGCCGTGTCTAGAATGGTGGCTCAGAGCTCATAAAATTTATATTGACTTTTGAACACATCGGTCCCACAAGTCGAAAAGTCATTCAAAATTTCAACTGCCATTTCTTGGTCATTGCAGCCTGCCACTGGAATCCCCGATCGTCGTGATGGGCGACAGGTCGGGCTCGATGGACGTGGCCATCAGAACGAGTACGATCATCGCGAGTCTGCTCACCGCCATCACGCAGGCGCGACTCGTCTTCTTCAACACGCAGAACACGGAGCCGGAGACGTTGCCTAGCAACATCGAGCAGGTGTTGGAGATGGCCGTCAGCATCGAGGCTGACGCGGCGACGGCGCCCGCCGCCAGCCTGCACCCGTTCTACGAGAGGAAGGAGGTCGTCAAGACCTTCATCATCGTCACAGACGAGGAGGAGAACGAGCCCTTCAATGGCTACAAGTGAGTATCGGTCATCTTTGTGTCACTTTGTGAAAAAATATCCGCGGCAAACCAGAAGAAACTTCTTGTGATCGGTGATTTCAGGTCACACACACACACAGACAATCTCACTTTCCGAATGGACACCACAGCAGCTGTGACGTACTGGTTGTCTCGTTTCAGTTTCCTGGATCTGTACAAGAAGTACCACGCGGAGGTGTACCCCGCGCACCTAGTGTTCGTGTCCTTCCTCCCGGACCAGCACGCGCCGGGCCGGATGGTGACGGAGCTCCGCCAGGCCGGCTTCTCCCCCATCCAGTTCAAGTTCAACGCCCACAAGCCGGACCTCACCAAACTGGACAAGCTGTTCGGTCTGCTGTCGTCCAAAACTGGAACTTTCGAAGACCAGTTGACTGACATTGAGTCTCGCATTCGGAATGATGGTCTGACGTCGCTCATTGCAGCGAACAAAGCAAAGACTCAGTAGACATTCGGAAATCATCCGTTTCTCCCAGCGACAAGCACCAACGCTGGGTCGCACAATCGTGAAGTGCCGAATGTTGCAGACACCAAAGATTGAAACTTCAAGTGGTAAAATGACACACCAAATGTGTGGACAGGTGTGTGTGTTCCGGGTGACTCTTTGGCTGACCACCGACTGACCAGTTGTGTACACAATGTTGCGCAGGAAAAGCAACATGCCGTCTGAGAAGAGAACTTTGCGTGTATTCCTTCAACAACAACGTGTTTTGTTCTTTTTTTCATTTTTCATGTACGTACAACATTGCAAACAGGTGCAATCAACAAAGTGATTGTAAACTTGTTTTGATTCGTGTCAAGAAATCAGTTTTTGCCTGCACTACAGACACTGTCACTTTGAACGTTTGTGTGTAACGATTACATGTTAGTTCCACACAAATACCTGTCATTCACCAACACCAACAGTCAAGCACCAAGTTTGTCATCACAAGTTGAATCCGTTGCCATCAGTTCGTGTTTGCCGCGTGTTAGAGCCAAGCATGTTGATTTGTCGTAGTGAGTACGATTTCACTGACCGCGACTTCACGCGGAGCCGGCGCAGTGTCCGTGTTTCGCTTCGTCCCGCAGTTGCCGCAGTTTCTCGGTGAAGCGCTTCACTCTCGCCTCGTCCAACGCTCCGGACCTGCGAACAACGCGATGCAGTTACAGTGCAAGCGAGTCGATCTCTCTGTGTATTTCTTGTTGTGTATCACAGCCGCAAAATGAAATTGAAACTTACAGATAAATTGCGTGTGAGTGTTTTCAGAACTTTTCAATCCCTTGGACCTGTTCGAGTGGGAGCGATAAAGTCTGTGAGACGACCACATCATTTGATCATTCCTCTGAGTTCGAGCGAATCTTGCATCATCTTTCATGTCCGCTTGCGTGTTCGTTTCTCCACATCTCATTTCGGACACGGAGATGTGAATCCGGACTGAATGTGTAGGACTCACCACACTCCGTTCTCCTTGAGACTCGACCCGACAATGAGCGCGTTCGCTGACATGTAATCCCCGAGGTTCTCGGCGTTCACCCCGGAACCAATCAGCACAGGGAGGTCGACCGCGCGCTGCACGTCTGAAGTTGTGTGACAAAATAAAACGTTTCAAGAGAAAGTTGACCTTTGTTTCAAAGAAGTTTGTCGAAATGTCGAAAACCGCTTCAATTTCGGGAAAGGGCCTGGTTCATATCGGACTCGTACTTTTTCATTTCAACTCAACAATTCGTGCATTATAAAGTTGGCTGTTGCCTCCGGGATGCATCTCCTGGCTTTATATCTCGAAAGAGTCGCAATGGATTCAGCGGGAGCAAAGAATCCACGGGCGGATCCAGGGTTGCCAGAAAGGACATCCTTTTCATCGAGCAAGCGTCCTGAACATCGGTTCGTGCGATAAATTCACGGTCTTCGAGGGTGGAGGGCGACTCAGTCATCGCAGCTGTACCCGTGAGGTGCTGCGGCTCGGCCGGCTCTCCCGTCGCGGTGCCCGTCACGATGATCCCGTCGCTCATGAAGAGCTCTGCGGCTCGAGCCGTCTCCGCCAGGCTCACGTCAGCCGTCACTGCGTGCGAACTGAAAAACACACCGCACACAAATCTTATTTTAATTCTTCAATGCATTATTTTGCAAAACCACGTTAGGTGAAACTGTCCTCCGTTGCCACTCTGTCTTCCTTTTCGTCATCCTTAGTGGCGTCTTCAAAATTGGTTGTGAAGTGTTCAGGTCACTTGAATTGCGACTGACGCTTCAGAAGCTTCACTGGTGAAAAGTGACACCTGTGTTTCTTCTTGACATCAGTGAAGATGAGGACGTCTTCGGCGCCGATCAGCTTCCGGTATCGGACGAGCTCGGCCGCGCACGCGTGGATCGGACCTTCGTCTCCCACGTGAGAAAACACGAAGCCCTCCGCGCGGATGAAATTCAGACCTGAAACGCACGCAGAGCGTTTTGTTAAATCGTGCAGAACAGTCCTAAACGACCCAAGGATTTCAGGTGCAAATTCTTCCACATTTGCCTCTTGCGTGATGGTCTTGCTGGTGACCAATGCCGTTTCTTTGCAAACTGACAAGCGACGTTTACCAGCAGCTTTGGCGACAGCCAGGGCCTCTTTGTTCGCGGCGGACAGCACTTGAATCCCGATTGGCAGGTGCGGGAACCGGGCTCGCACCTCGGTCGCGACGCGGGTCATGCAGGCCGTGGTCTCGGGTCCCATCTGGTGCGGCAGGTTCCACGGCAAGTCGTGCATGTTCTCCAGGAGAAGTCCGTCCTGAAGCGAAAGGGAGTCACTGTCATCAAAAGACGTGTCGCTTTAAGCGCTTCCGAGACTGACTAATTGTTGACCAGAAAAGCATTCACAGACAGACACAAAATTTCCAGCTTCACCATTCATGAAAACTTCTGGCATCAGCTATCGACCGTGGATTGGTTGCCAGGTAAATGCATTCAGCTCCGTTTCCATGGTTGCAGTTGCGCTCGTCTCTGTTGAAGCTGCATGTTACCACGGGGATTTTCTGCACGTACATTTCCTTACAACCAAAAAGTCCTTGTTTCCCCAAAACTTCCCCACAAATGCAGCTGTCTTCGGGAATGTGCACAAACCAAAGTGATGTTCTGCTTGGACACGCACTGTGCGTGTTTTGCATGTTTGGATTTTGTCTCGTCGCAATTTCTGCAAAACAAAAGTGCTTCACAGAAGTTTTCTTTGAGCGAGAATTAATTGCATTTTCATGTCAATTGGAGAGATGTCACGCTGAAAGGAACTCGTGCCGCAGGGACAATGATCAGTCTGCATTATCTCGCATGACTCTTGAGATTATAGGAGAATGAAATATTGACGCTGTTTTCTCTGAACATAAACTGCCCTTTTCGAGCAGACCAGGAATCCAATCTTATCTGTCGTAAGATCCTTGCACGATCAGAATGCATCCGTAATCAATCTATATCAACACAACAGGCGACATGCAGATCGACAGATCGGATGTACATTTTGACAATTCAACAATGGACGGTACGCAGGTGAACATCGGCGGGGAGGCTGGATTCCTGCTGATTTCAATCCCTGCTCAACAGGCAAGTGCAACACAAAATAATTCCCCTTGTCTTCTGCGTTCAAGCTTCTGTCTATGTACGACGAGAGAAACAAGACAACACTGTCAAAGAAACCGTAATTACCACGACAGAACAGCCAGTGTGGACCAAGAAAGGTTAAGAAATTTAGCTCTTTGCTAGTTTTGAGGGTGGTGAGAATCTACTGGCCAAATCTCGTGTGTAACTACAGCTACAAAAGGGGCTCTGTGGCCGGCAATTGCACGGCACAAAAACAAAACAATGGCAGAGTCGTCACTACATTCCGTAATCAAGATGAAATCGATGTAGCTCTGCAGTAATGAACCCTTGACAGCTTTTAATCGTCGTGCAATCGATTTGTTCCTGGGGATTTTTGAAGTAAACATCAGGACGGTGACACGCGGTATCGGTTCCCATGGCCACTGATGTCCATTGCTCACTTTGCAATCGACAAAAGCACTTTCACGCGCCTCTCAAAGACCAGATGCCAAATTGAGAGAAAGGAATAGACAAGGACAAAGGCGAGGGAAATATTGATGGCTTGGGGTTCGGGTGATGGCGTCCCCTTCCAGGTGGAAGAAGGTGTCGTTTGAGGTAATGAGGCTGGGTCGGGGCACAAGGGTCACCATAGCGACACATCCAGACGCGTGGAAAGGGGCTGCCAGCCAGCCACCTCAACAGGTGCAGATATTGCACTCATCCGTGCTGCGTGGAACCAATACTCCCGCGCAAACAAAGTACTGACAGACAGCACGCGCCTGAAGACATTGTTATGCACATGCACAGGCGCGCATGCATGCATATAAGCCAGCTGAATGCGCCTGACAGTGTCTCCCCAGGATTGGAAGCCAGACTCCCACCAGCGACAGTCCGCTCGCCGACTTCACAATAGAGCAAAGCGTTTCAGCGCGGCATCCAAAATGTCACTCTTGCGTGAATGATTTGTCCAAAGCCCCTCAAGCATGCCATAAATTGACCGCAAAGACATTTGGCATTTCCCTTCTCGAGACTGGATGTCACTTTCCCCTTTTGTTCAAGCTTGAATTAATCTGTCAAAAGACAACTTTGCATCATTCAGGTAAGCCAGTGGCCAAATACCCCGTGGGAATTTTCCCAAGACACACGAACCGAGCATTCTCATGCAAAAGACGGATGAACACGATTTCAGACCCTGACTCTTGGTGGTGAGTATCGCGTGTCTCTGAAACAAAAACCTTGGTGCTCGCATCGCGCGTCCATTCCTGCACAGCCGCCAGATTGAGGTGCACCCGTCAGACTGACCTGGATACTGGCACAAGCTGTGCGTGGCTCTGGGCTGACAAATCCAGCAACAAAGACGGACGCTTGTGGCGTCCATTACACCTGACTTTGATGTTGCAACAGTTCCTCGTTGTTGGAACTCAAAGGAAATTGGTGGTGCAGTCCGCTTTGCACACACAAGAAACAAACCGGAATCAAACCGGAATCAAACCACAACATTATAATTGTGCCAGAACGCATCCAACCTGTGGGCATTTCTGGGTCTCAGTCAGAAACTACGTCTATTCGAGCCGCGAATTTGCAAATCACTCTCATCAGCAGCCAGGTGCAATGCGTGTGAAGTAAAAATTGCTCCTCTGACAAACTCCATTTTTACTTTTCCAAAAACCCTGAACTCATAACATTCTCGGCTGATGGTGCTGTTATTTTTGAGACTTCAAATTGAAGTGTTATCAAAGCAGGCGAGACAAAAACAACAGAATCCACAGACGCAAAACAACCAAGGTTCTCACCACTTCCGAGTTTTGATATAGCTGAGCTTCAGCGCAACATTTTCTGGTGATGTCTTCCAGACTTTGAGAACTTTTCACAGAACCTGCAAAGAAACCACACGAACTAATAAAAGAGTACAACAAGACACTCGACTGGACTCTTGAAGCGGGACCAAGAGTGTGAAAACAATTCACAACCTCGAAGGTTTCTTGAAAGGCCCTCGAGCACAGGCCATACCCTCCTCCCCCCTCAGCCACACCCCTACCCTGGGTGGTCATACCCCTTGCCCCCTCCCTTTGGCCAGGCCTCCTCTTCTCCCCTTGGTTGGACCCCCTCACCCAGGCCATAACCCCCACCCAGGCCTTACGAGGGGACATCCTTTTCTGCCAGGAAATGTTTGAAGCACGACCATCTTTCTGCACTGATGTTGTCATGTTTGTTGACAGACTACAGACTACAGTTCTGTCACTGTAAAATTGACTCATCAGTGCAACATCTCTTCTGATGTGCATTTAGTTGTATTTCAAGCCAGGATAGTCCAACCTTAAAATGAAAACTGACATTTTTTGACAGTGAAGGAACATGTTGTTGTTATTTCTTGGGTGATTTGTTGACCAACACATATGTGATCCTTTGTCCTCCACAAGTTCAGAGATTGTGCTTCATCATGTCCTTCAACATTTCCTGCCAGAAAAGGAAGTCACCACACACCCAAGCTCTTACCTCCCATCACGCATCAGTGACACCTTCCCCGGCAGAATGGACCGACATCAAGGCGCGTGACCATCGGGTCCCCGCCACCGGGACTTGTTGTTCCACCCAGTCCCCCCCCCCACACACACCTGTTGGTCTCAGCCCAAGCTTGGATCGGCCCCGCCCCTCGACCGGATCACACTCACCAGATTGTGGCTTCGACTCTGACGGGGGTTCAAAGGAATGACCACGAAACAGATCCACAGTACATTTTGAGGATTCAAGCGAAAAGGGACACGTGCAGGCAACAACACAATTCGTGGGCGATAATACAAGATTTTGCAATTACAGAAGCTGCTGCTGCCTCATCTGTCTGATAAAGGTTCCTAAAGAATACCTGGTAAAGCCCTCAAGTGAAGCATTCCAACAACAGCTGCTTTAGTACAGCCGAAAATTTTCCCAAATCTGTCCATTTTCTGGTCTTGTTATCCAAAACATGATCTCAAAAGTTCCCTCTTTTCTGTTGGCCTGGATATTTCAGCCAATAGTGGCACTGCATTGATAAATGGGTCACAACTTGTACACAAATGCACGTGTTGCTCCAAAAACGAAGCGCAGAAAATTTATCAACGACAGGGATGAAAGAAGGGCTCCAACATTTTGAACATTTCTTGGTGTTTGGCAAAAATAAATTTTGTGGGGCACCAGAATTTGCGCTGACAATTTCCGAACGCGAGTTGTGTTTGGGCGACAATACAAGGCAGGAACAAGCAAGGTGATGCATGTCCTCGACACGCACACAAACTTATTGATCTCGCGTATCACTTGGGATCCAAAATCCTATCGGCATGGACTTGTATTCCAAAGCTGAATCCTGATTTGCTGAAACTTTGTTTGTTTTGGGCAGAGGCATTCATGCCCATGAAACATGTTTTCGAGAGCATTTGCTTCGTATGCTCGCACTGACGTGGCCTGGATGTGTACACGCTGACGATCTTACCACTCTCACATCTGCATTGAGACTTTGTCGCTTGGAGTAGTCCATGTTCGTCCACAAGGACTTTGACAACTTCGAATTTGCAAGGATATCTGAGAATTTCCCGTGGGTCTGCAGCCGACAGTCGTGAATGCGTTTGGCAGGACAGGTGAGCGAAGCAATCAGACGCACAAATTTCGACGTTTGTTCAGCAATTTGGCTTTCTCAAGTGTGATGCAATTTATTCTCAAGCACGGGAAAATAGCCTCACATTTGGATAAGGTTGTTGCAACATTTCCAAGAGACGATAAAAGGTAAATCGGGAAAAGTTTGTAAACAAAAGTGCGCTACGCTTCGCGGGTTGAAAGCGAGATGCGCGCGCAGCGAGTTGGCGGGAGTTGAGCCGGAGGAAGCAGCAGAAACGTTCGTGTTCTGGAATTTTATCCAAATGTACGGTTCTTACTTGCTTATTTCACTCAAATTCCAGTTACAAAGGTGCATGAATGTCTAAGTCATCAGTTGTGTGAGTTTGATAGGACAAACACGGATGGATCTGGAGTTAAACGACTTTAAAGCGAGGAGGGCGCCAGAAATCACCTTTTTTGGTTGCCATTTTGGAAGGCGGGATGGGCCTGTTGGAATATTGAAAGAAAGTTCCGACGTTTTCGAGAAATTTTTTCCACAGAGCTCGTCTGCGGCAAGGCACAACACAAGCCTGGATGTTTTCTCTGAATTGGAGGGACAAATCAAGTTTTTTTTTGCCGTCTCGAGTGTCAAACATCAACCTGGACTTGAGGCAGCTTTGTGGTGTCGCTGGCGTTGCCTAGATTTTGGAGGGAGTTGAGTTGAACTCCTGAACAAAAGTTAATTTCTGTTTTCAGGCAATTCTAGACACGGGAAACACATCAATAATGTCTAGGAAGAGGTAAGTCTGAGTTTCCAAACTTTTTTCATTGAATTTTTCACACTTTGTCAAAAATTACAAAGCCGGCTGCACTTGACATTTCCCTCCATTTCTGCAGCGCGAGGCTGTGTTCGAAGATCACTGCAAAACGCCGAGAATCTGGCATCAATGAAGTCAATGTGCAACTCGTAGCCCCTGCCTCCAGAAAGAGAAAAGCTGACGAGGTGAGTTGGACTCCAGTGCATTTTCCCTCCAAATCTGGTCTTTGTGACATGCAGCTGCCCAGCCCCGGAGTGGCATGGGGGTGGAGCCGACCTCAACTAAGATCACAGTGGCGCTTTTCCGCACCCTGACAAGAGTTCAGTGGCTCCAGATCTCCCGTTTACTTCATCAACCTATCTAAACGCAGAATTTCCAAACACCTCATTTGAATTACAGGAATTGGAGAGAAGCATGGAGGTTGCGAAACGTCGACAGCAGTTCCAAATCCAGGTCAGTTTCTACATTTCGTCGAACTCTGGACGCCCATTGCAGCGGCCTGGCTGACATCAGTGTTGCACCACAGAGATGTTTGGCCAACCCTGAAGGCAAATGGTCAACTTCAGATCAATTCTGGTTTTACACCTGCGAGCACAACCTTGCAATATCAATCCAAATGTCGAAGATCGCACAGTTCTTGTTTGTTGCGGTTGGATCAACGCAGAGGTGTAAAGATTTACGCTGTGATGGAGATCTCACCTCGCTGGTGTGAAGGGAGCGCGCTTTGTCAACGTTTCACACTGCGTTCAGTGCAAATGTTCTCCGTGGGTTTGACTGCTTCGTCTTCGTCTACTTTGGTTCGTCTTCTTGCGGACCTGCTGAAAAAAACTGGACATAGAATTGAAATGTCTCAAACAACTGACGTTGGCTACAAAAGGAAGAGAAATGACCATCAATGAGTATGCTTCACTGAGGCAGCACGTGTTCTTTTTGGAACAAGGTGTGATAGAATTGGAGAATGTGAAGAAAGTGATTTTGGCTTCATTCCGAAAACAAACTGCCATGGTCAAGTCTGCTGCAGTTCGTTTCGCTCTTGCGATCGATTTGAACGAACTTGATTTGGAGTTTGAATGTCTGGTGAGAAACATCGATCATGTTCGGCGTCTCTTCCTGCAACAACACTGCAGGCGACAACTCGGGACGCGTTGGGGCAACGTTTCCACAGCACTGGACACAGCAGTCAGTTTTGCCAGAATTACCAGGTCCGTTCGACATGGTGCACAGAACCTCAGCTCAGCTTCCAACGCCTTCGTCAGACTGACGGGGTTGATACTTTGGTGTGTGTTTGCTGAACACCTCTCATGATGATGGGAAAATTCCAGTTTTGAAGCTCATCCAATTTTGTGCATGCTTGGCGAAAGTATGTGCACTCGAGACATGTCCGTCGCACTGGGAACGCTGATTTGTGGTTTGCCCACACACACAGTGAAGGGCAATCAAGTCATGAACATGTTGTTTTGTCTGAATGCGATTTGAACATCCTTTGCCTTCGACCAAGTATGGCAATCAGTGCATTTTGCTTTGGTGTCGCACAATGGCCATTCACCTGTAATTACATCGCTGGGAGGAAGCGGCCCCTCTTGTTCCAGAATTTCAGTGAAAGCGTGCTTTGAAGTAAAAATTGGCGTAAATTGTGAGAAAGTTCTGACTCCTGCAGAAAAGTGCACGAGGCATCTTGCTCCGTGGTGAAACATGTGACCCAAGCAAGTTTGTTCTGGAAGTTTGAAGACCACATGAATGGGAATAGCAATCCCACGGAGAAGTTTCTTCGTGGTCCAATTTCTTAGTTGGTTTCGAAGTTTTTTGGTGCCAGAAGGTACGTGGACTCAGGCACTCACTCGTCTGCTGTAGGCAGATGTACTATGACCCTTGTGGGTCAGCTTATTTTTGGGCTTGATTCCGATGTGTGAAGTAATGTGCTGATAAATATCTTGTCCCTGTTAGGCGACAGATAACACGGTGTAATTTCAAAACATGAAGGTTGTGTGTGTGAAAATGCTTGAGAATTCAAATTTTCTTCACGCAGCATGCGTAAACCGGATGAGCTGAAGCTCAGCAAGTTTCTTGCGCAATGAGGGAAGCCAGCTTTGCCAACCGAATCTCAGCTTTTGACCGGAGGAGGGGAGGGGGGTGTTCTCTAACATCCGTCGTTCTTTCAATTAAGTACATTTTAAATTGGCCAGTGCTTTACAATCGTCGTGTTTGTTCACCATTTGACTGACTGACCGACCAGACGTTTTGGTCTGCCTTTCACGGTCTGGCGAAGTACGAGACGAAAAAGCACGCGGAGCCATCAGCTCAATGTGCTCAGCCCGCAATTTGGAGCATTAGCATTGAAGACGCATCCACACTCAGGGAGATGCGGGGCTGATCAGTTTGTACATGTCATCATGTGTTGAGCGCTGTTTGACTTCACAATGGGGCGAAAGGTAACGAGGTCAAATCCAGGTGTGTTGCTGGGGAAATATGTGTGGCCAGGACATTTCCTCCTAACAAGGCTGTCGTTTTTGAACTGCATGTTCTCATCCCTGTTGATAGGGTTTGCCATCAATGGTAAAGTAAATGTCTGAATCAGCCTTGTCATCTAATTAACTGTAAAGTGACTAACTTTCAAAAGAAGTCAATGAATAATGCAAGAATCTGATTTTGAACTGATGGGCAAGGGAAGACTTGAGGTGCGCCTCACTTTCAGCAGCATTTTGTCTCCGTGAACTTTGAGTTTGGAATGTGAACACCCTTTGTGTGTTTCTTTTCATTCAAAATGTTGCTCCACGTGCGCAAGGGTGAAGCTTCCTGTTGAGTGAAGTTCAAACCAGTTGCCAGCTTCACCAACCGGGTGTTCGCACAATCTGCGTTCTGATAAATTCCTGATAAAACTTGTGGGCACTTGTGATTTTGAAGTTCATTCGAGGTTGCTTCCTTGTTTGGATTGTCTTGCAGTGGAAACAAGGGGATGTGGGAACAGCCGTAACTTTGACGCATTAGGAAGTGCGAAGTTGTTATCAAAAGTTTGAAACCGAGATTTGTTGTGCACGAGATCGTAAAACTTTACTCAAGGGCGCCCTTCTCTGCACTTAGATATCTTCTTCTGAACGTCAGATTTTTACGCAGGCGCGTCTGTCATCTGGCCCTCACCCTTGAAGCCTGTGTTAAAATCGAACCATTCTTGTTGTTCGTCTCTCTGCCTCACGTTTTCGCCTGATTTACGACACGTCTGTCCTTTATGTGAAAAAAACTTGACTGAAACTACTGTTTTGGTTCTTGCAGAATCAATGGGTGCCGATTTCAGTGAACTCCGCATTGCCAACGACTGTGATCATCCCGACGCCGACTCCGACCCCGGACGACAAGCTGCAGCAGGGGGCGCTGCTCAGTCCGCGTCGGCGCGACGATGATCTCCACACGCCGCAGCAGCAGGTGCTGTCGCGCGCGCCCAGCACCCTGTCCAGCTTCCGGTTCCAGAACTTCTTCACGACGCCGGCGGCGGTGCGCGACTCGCCGCTGCCGCACTTCCACTGGGCCGACTCGCAGGAGGTGTGGCAGGTGATGCTGCGGAAGGAGGAGCACTACGTGCGCAGCCCCAACATGCTGAACCGACACCCGCAGCTCGAGCCGCGCATGCGCTCTATCCTCCTCGACTGGCTCATCGAGGTGCGTGTTCGTGTGTGTGTGTGTGTGTGACACAACCTTTTCGATGCTGCTGCCAGTTTTCTGCAAAGAGCGCCCCCCCCCCCCCGCCCACCTCGGGTCCCTTTTGTGCCAAAACTACTGAGCTTCGTCTGTCGCAGTGAAAGATCAATATCACTCAATCGGGCTTTTGTCACCTTGGGGTAAAATGCTTTTTAGCGTGTAACCTGACCCGTGACTTGCAATGGCCTTGATTTCCTACTGACGGGAAAAGCATGCATTTCATGTAATGAGCAAGTGTTAACAAATTTGGTAACGTACACCCCCAAAATTGTGGATGTAAATAGAAACTACGCCGACTTCCAAATCAAGTCGATGTGAACCGTGCACTGGAATGTCTCAAAGTCCAGCCCCCGTGAAACCTTAGCCGGTGATAAGCAAGTCAAATCAAGTATGACTGCGAGCGTAGGTGTGCCATTTCAGACGACTTTATTTGACTGCTTCTTGAGCAGGCAAAAAAAGTTTGGATCTCTAATGCCATTTAATTCCTCTGTAGTAGTGATTGTGAATTTGGGTTGAGGACATTTATGTTGACTTACGCATTCATAAAGTTGTGTTGATCGAGAGATCGACCTGTCACAGTTCGTACTCGGGAGTGCTTCGGTGATGTGACAGTGACGCACTCCGGCTCAAGATCCTGTGTGTCTAGACTTGCGAAAATTATCTGGTATCCCATCAGATGAAAAGATTTATGAGTGGATATGAACGTGTGAAAACTGAAAACGCTCTTGACTCCTTCTTCAGAGTTATGTGCGATTTTTATGGGTTCTTGAAGTTCTGTCGAGGATCGAGATGTGTACGCTTTCCAAGTGATCGGTTTGAGTGAGCGAAAATAACTTTGTTGCCTGATCCTTTCTGGATTTTACGCCCTCCTCGAAATTGTTCCGTGAACGATTAGCGCAGCCTTGTGACGCGTCGATTGGTTTCTGTCGCCCGTTGAATGAAGTTGCTGAAATCGTACCTTTGGCGGAAATTCCTTTTGCGTTACACTTTCCAAATTCCACGTGTTGTACTGGTAGCTGTCGTCACACGGAAAACACATTGTTTCTGGTCAGGTTGACAGTCAGCTCTAGGAAGTCAGAAACTGCACGGAGAAATATTTTTGTTTGGGGGGGGGGCACAGAAGCGCCTCTCGCTTTGTGTTTTCGCAAGTGAAGCTTGCATGCACACTCGCACGTTGTGGTTGTTGCAGGTGTGTGAAGTGTACCGGCTCCACAGAGAGACCTACTACCTCGCCGTGGACTTCATCGACCGCTACCTGTCCGTGCTGCGCAATATCCAGAAACAGCAGCTGCAGCTCATTGGAATCACTGCCCTCTTCATCGGCGCCAAGCTGGAGGCAAGTCCCGAATTTCCAGCGCACAGCGACTCTTGTTGATGAACAACACGTGCCAATCCGAACGCGCTGATGTTTTTGTGCTCGTATTTGCAGGAAATCTACCCTCCGAAGCTGACGGAGTTCGCGTACGTGACTGACGGAGCGTGCACGGAAAACGAGATCCTCGAGATGGAGCTGGTGATGCTCAAGACGCTCAAATGGGATCTGTCTCCACTGACCTGCAACCAGTGGCTCAACGTCTTCATGCAACTGTTCAACATGGACAACATCGAAGACAAAGAACTGAACTTCGTCTTCCCTCAGTACTCCTCCCACGCCTTCATTCAGTTGGCACGGGTGAGTCAATTGTCTGTGCTGTGCTGCACCGTTCTGTCAAGCAAGCAAACGCGCACATCCTCAATTCCGTAACGCATGTTGATGCTGTGTTTGCAGTTGTTGGACCTGTGTTCGTTGGACGTCGGCTGCCTTCAGTTCCAGTACAGCGTACTCGCCACTTCTGCCATGTACCACATCTGCGACGAGCCCGTAGCGCTGTCAGTCTCAGGTGCGTCCACTGCTGTGTGAGAACAACGTAGCTTCTGCCAAGGATTGAGCGCACGAGTTTGTCTGTGGAAATCTCACTTGATCCGGGTGTTGAATGACACGGAAGAGTTGGCCAAGCACCAGTGGGTAGCTATGATGTTGGAAGATGCCGAACCTGAAACGTTTCTGCTTGTTCTGTGCAGGGTACCAGTGGATGGACATCGCTCCGTGCGTCCAGTGGATGACGCCGTTCGCCATGACGCTGCGCGACGTCGGCCCCGCCAGACTGCGTTTCTTCACAAACGTCCAGACGGAGGACACGCACTCCATCCAGACACACTCCGTCAACCTCACCATGCTGGTCAGTTCGCTTGAGCCGTGTCGCAGAAGGGGAACATACACTACACGTTCCCATGCTGAAGTTTGACGCTGGACATCGCGTGCTGACCTTGCTCTGTTTTTGCAGGGACAGGCGCAGGCGAGAGCGACTCAGGTGGAGACACAACTGAGAGCGAGTCCAGACTGCACCGCAGAGGCGCCGAACATCATCACACCGCCACCCAGCAAGGGAAAGTCCTCAGTCGGGTCCTGCCCCGCCGACTCAACGTGATACCGTCTCAGGAAACTAGGAAATGTGTGCAATGAGGCAGCAGAAACTCGCTGACTGCTCCGGCAAGCCGCCTCTTCTGGCTTCAGTGCTTCACGTGGAATTGCCATGGGAACTGAACACGGTGTTTCGAACACCTAAGTATGGCCCTTCCGTGAATCCGACGCTGGAAGATCGAGTCATTTCATTTCCCATTCATACACGACTACGGAATCCTTGAGACTCAAAACGGTGACGACGCAGGGGGATTCTTTCTTTGAAACTACAATATACTCGTGAGGAGTGAAGGCTGTGCAAAACACAATCACTATTTTTGCTACCATGTAAAATAAGTATTACTTGTGACATTCTGTTGGAACTGGCGGGCTGTGTTGACATTTTGCAATTGCAGGGAGAAAATTGTAAATAATTGAAATTTTGTACATCAGAAACAAATAGTTTGAAGAAAAAATATCACACAGCGATAGGCGGTTCTAAACTTTGCTGTGAGGGCAGGTTGACAAAGCCTTACAGTATTGATTATTTTTCAGAAGATGATTCGAATGGTAGTCATAATTTTTAAGTGCTAAATGCATCAAGAGGAATTTGATGCCAAGCATGGTTGTGTAAATACAGTGTATCGTATTTATTTGGCCTGTGTTGAAGCCAACGCTGACGAATGCAGGTTGTAACAAAAGGCCACAGTGGTGAGGTTCTGTCGCTTCTGCCTGAATTTGTGTTCCAGGAAAGACTGAGGTGCTTTCGGGGGAATTCAGCAAAGTTGACAAGGTTGCTCGGTGTGGGAAAGAGATCAAATTTGTTGCTCGGTGTGGGAAAGAGATCAAATTTGTGTGCATGTGCACAAGTTGCACCCAAAGAAATATCTGTGATACATTAACTTATTGATTATATCAAGTAATTTGATCTCTGGTTATGGAAATGAGGCTGGATAGTTTACGGGTTGATTTTGCTTTTGATTTTGCTCACGAACTGCAAAAACAAAGAGTCGAGGAACGTGTGAGAATACTGTCAACTTTGCTGGTTCCCCCTTTCCATTCAGCATTACGTCTGTATTTTGGTACTAAATTTACATTTTATCCAGGGTACTTCGAGCTTCCCCAGCTTGGGTGCTTTTGTTGAAATGTTGCGTGCGAAAAGCTTCTCCGCTTTGCTCCTTTTTCACCAGACAGTTCCGACACCACTGGGACCAGGTATATTTTAGTGATTCAGTTTTAATTTATGGGATCGACACATCCAAAAACGTCTGCTTTTTCAGCGACGTAAAATTGAAATCAAATCCCAACTGATTTTTATTCACTCGCTTTCGCTTGTGTTATCAGTTTCTGAAGCGGACTCAATTTCGAGTTCAGAGGGTTGTTGTTTCTTTCCAAGGTTTGGAACCTTGTTAGGTTGTTGAATATAATCCACCGCAGTGTTCGTCGGGGTTCGTGTGAAAGATCAGTGAACGAAGGAACGAATGTTTCCCTCGCTCTCTCCGAGTTGGTGCAGCAACATCGCGCTGTCGGGGGCGAATGCAGAGATTGTGAACGTGAATGGATTATTTCCCCGGTCCGTCCAGCCTTCGAGCACGTGTGTACGAACGTTTGTACAAACAATCTGTGTGGTTGAATTGATTGATTGAATCAACGAGATTTTGCCACAACTGTGCCCCAAACCCTTTCATTTCACATTGGAGTGCCGCAGGCATAATTTCGAATGACTGGAAATAATATTGCCTGTCCTCAAACGAAAATGGGGAACGAATTCCTGTGTGTCAGACTTGTCGCGTCCCGGCACCGTGAGATGGGTGCAGGAGGTGGAAAATGAAATGTCCAGTGCTCCCCTGCCTTGTCTGGATTGACCCGTGTGTTTTAGCGCAGCGTAGTTTTTAGGATGACTGTAGTCGTGTGTGATTCAGTGTTCGGTTTTTTATTTACTTTGTATTTTTTGTGTTTTTTGATGGAATAAATTTTTATTGACCAATTACTTGGTTTCGTCCGATCCTGCAAACATGCGGACGATTTCAACTGCGGCACAAGCACGGGTCGAACTCTGGTGGTGCAGAATCGAACGATCCACAACGCAAATGAGTCACGTCTGTGCCGACGAACGTTTCAATTGGCGCAAAATGACGCACCACGTTCCGTCAGGTTCACGCTCAATCAACTAATTTTGCACGGTCAGACCTTCAAACGGTTCTTGACAGAAAACTCGTTACAAAACGTATATTTGTCAAAAAACATTGCAGTTCATGCATGGGTCATAATGGCTCTGTCCGTTTGCTCAGAACAAGTTTTCCTGCTACCTTTGCATCTGTTTCCTCTGTGCTTTGAACTTGGATACTCTCCTCGGTGGTTCCGACTCGGATTTCGACTGTTCCGGTGCGGAGGACAAGTCAGAAACTTGGGAAGCTGTTGGTCCAGGCGAGGCTTCACTGGGCAACTGCGTTGTACTTTCTCCTTCCTGTGCCCCTCTTTCAATAACTGCTCCGGTGAACGCCTGAAAGGAAAGCAAAATAACTAAGAACGAGGGCTTGCAAAACCAGCACGCTGTTTCTCGATTTATTTCCAAGAACGGGTCTGGGGAAAAGAGATTGGGCAAACGAAAGTGGGGGCAACGACGGGCGGTTCGAGTTTTCATCGGGCCAGCGGGGCCCCTGGATCGAGAGACTGTTCCGACTCACGTCTCCCGGAGTGCGCTGAACCACGTGCTGCGCCTTCTTCACTTCCGGTTCCGGTTCCATCGCCGGGAACTCAGCGCTCGGAGACTTGAGAATGGACGTCGGGTTGGAGTGCTGAACGAAGTGCTGATAAATTTCCGCGGGACTGCGAATTTCGGAAGACGAACTTTCCTGTCACCAAAAAACAAAGAACAGGTTCGCAAGTTAGTTGAAACACTGTCGATTTCTGAAACGTGTTGGTTGCCAGCAGTTTGTTTGGACAGCAATTGCTCTGTGGTACAAGCCCAGTCCAGATCATTTGCAGTGTAACTTACACAGCTGCGTCCACTCACCTGAACATCGGTGGGCTGCACGGAGCTGTGCGTAAAGTTGATGACGTTGGGTCTTGGCGCGGGCTTCTCGATAGGGTCGTCCTTCCAGCGAACCTTCTTACGTCTCGTGTTCGTCTCGTCAGAACTTGACTCTTCCGAGGTTCCGGTGTCATCTTCGTCACTTTCACTTGCGCTTTGAAGAGAGAAATTTTTCTGGTCGTTTCACTGACCAATTTCGTGAGTTTATGGAAAACTGACAGAAACACGCATAGGTTCGTGGAACAGCCATTGCAACGGCGGGAACTGAAATGATCGCATTCATCCAATTGGTGTTGTGACGTCGTCCTCAAAAACCCGAGGGAATCTGTCTCCTCTTTCACTTTCGTGATTGAATTCACCTGTGGTACCCAAGTCAACGGTATGTACCCACCCAAGATCTTGCAGTTCGTGGGTCTTGTCTTCTTCCTCCGCAAGTTGGTCGAGTCGGGCCATCAGCTCTTCGTGTGTTGCTTCCTGCGCGGCCTTCGTCTTGCTCGCCTCCCGTTCTCTCCGCAGTTCCTCGCGGTACTTCTGCACGCTTCTCCTGTGCTGCTCTGCAAAAAAAAAACAGATTCATAAATGTGATTGAAAACATTACGCGAGTGTCGGGAGTCCGGAATCTTGTTGAAATCTGGCATCACACAACACACTGATGATCTGGGAACACAAAGAGTCAAGGCTTCACCTCTCCAAAGTTTTTCTTTCTCTTCATCATACTCCTCTTTTATTTCAGAAACATCGCCTCCTCCCTGAAAAAAAGGAAAGGAAAGTTTCACAACAAAGTTAATGAGCGTCAAAAACATTCTGAGTTCCAACGCACAGACACGTATCAGCGAAATACGAAACGGCTTCAGCGTTTTACACGTGATTATCTGCACCCAAGTCGTATTTCATCACACCGTATTCACCTCGGCCAGCTGTGATGTAAACTGCAGTCTGGGTTCCAGCAAACCTCTCTGTTTTTCCAGTTCCTTGATGCTATCATCCAAACCTGAACGGACAAAGGCCAAGGACAAAATGTGAACACAATCACCCAATAACCAACCAGAACAGACGAAAAGCATAAACATGGGTCGGTTGACGCGTCAACTCACTGAACTGTGAAAAGCCTTCAATCAGGCTGGTTACCTTTGATTCTCCTGGTTGCGATGTCAGCGGCCTGCGACGCAGACCGATCCACAAACCAATCTTCACCGAGAAGAACGCGAACCTCGTTCGTGTGAACCAGCTGCCCCGGCATGAAGGCGAGCTCTCCAAACGGCACCTGAAACCACACCTCCTGACAGTCCGAACATGCCGATGACAGCCAATCAAGGAAGCTATTTAGCTTGGTCTGGTTCCTCACGCATGCGTATTCGAGCAAAACGTACCATCACATCGTGAGTTATTTGATGTGGCAACGTCTGAAGTCTGTCTCTGAGAGCAACGTAGTCGCCACGAAACGTTTCTCTGAAATACAAGACAACTGCTGCAATCATTGCACACGAGGGCCCCTTTTTTCTTGGGGAACACTCGCAGCAACTCCCCTTACATGGAAGCCCCACGAACTCATAAGACTGGCAAAGTGAGACAAGGGTCACGCCATCGACACGCTGTTGGCGAGTCAGAAGGGTAGGGTCCGAAATCGTAACAGTACACTTCTGACTCGACGATCGTCCGTGTGGAAACTACCTATGGGTACTTCTGACACTGAATTTCACCGTTTGAGCAGAAAGCACCCTGCTGTGCTCAGAAG
>JAAUXT010054219.1_pt1 | contig 26509 bp, 27 predicted proteins | sample 7278171 | NCBI WGS metagenome assembly JAAUXT01 (sample SAMN14350112, study PRJNA611818) | marine sediment metagenome | isolation source: surface marine sediment (1.8m) | place: French Polynesia: Moorea | collected 2018-08
AGGGTCAGCTTCAGAGGATCCAACAACGCATGTTGCGGGGCAACGCCCTACAACACCAGATTCCGCATCTGCTGCGGCTCCAGAGTGTCCTTCAGAGGGTCCAACAACGCCTGCTGTGGGGCCACGGCCTACAACACCAGATTCAGGTCGTGTTGTGGTGGCAGAATCTGCTCCAGAGGTGAGTACGCACACCAAGTGCATTTCTCGTCGGTCAATCCGGGGTTTGGGTTGGCGCTTCCGAATAGGTCCTGGTTGAGGTCCAACCGTTTGTGGGGGGGGGGGGACCTTGCACGACGGATCAAGATCGGGGCTGAAGGGGGGGACTCACCAGACTCTGACTTGAGGAAAATATCAACTGTCCTTCGAAGTTCGTTTTGCGTCTGATGATGCACAAAAATGGAGAAACGAGCGGGCAGCAATTTTGAGCCATGTTGGATGCATTTGGCTTTCTGCACCATGATTCAGACCGGGAGGAGGCGTTGGGTCACACAGACTCACACGCTGGGGTTCTTGGGTTGAGCAATTGATCAGGAAGCGCAGCAGGGCTTGGGGGACACATTCGTTGCCAGAGCAGAATGGTATACAGTACCATGTGAACCACAACGTCAATGAGGATGTCAGGTTGACCTGTCGGTGTCATTTCAGGTTGAGCGATGCCGGAAGACGACGACGACCCCGGTACTCACACACGACGATCTCAAAGACAGCATACGTAGAGTAGTCCACTCTCGAGGATTCGACGCCCTCCCCCAAACGGCAATGCGGTTACAGCAAAATTCGGTTTTCTTAGTTTTCATGATTCGAGTTTGCCCCCAAACAGAAAGCTTTTCCCTGCCGATTTCAATCCAAAACAGAAGAAGAGATGAATTTTGATCATTCTCGTCTGCAGTAAATTACAACAAAACAATCCTGAATTTGTTCAAGAGCCACAAACACAAGTGCCGTGCTCTCGGATGAGAGCGTGCTCCCACTGTAACGGTAGAATTGTGTGATGATCTCACGTCTACGTGCACGTCTACATAGGCCCCCCCCATACACACACACACACAGAAGCTCGCGGGTTGTTTTTGGTAAGATCTCAGTGTATTTCCCCATGTGTCTTTCATTGATGTTTACTCGAGATGCCCAGGATGTAAATCACAGAATGCCTGCTGATCACTGGTGCGTGCCATCACAAAAATATTTGTACATTCGCGAGCACAAGTGAAATTGTTATTCTGAAGCTTTGTTCGTCAATAAAGAAGTTGTTTTGTGAAGAGATCATTGCGTTTGTTGAAAGAATACCGTCCCAGCTGACTCAGGAGCAAATCAACAATATAGGACCTGCAGGGTCTAACTCGGGGCACTGACTGACAAATCCCGGGGACACAGGGTCGGACCGGGTCCAGGAGGTTCTGATAAACCCCTTGACGAGTTGGGTGATCGAATGTCGGGTCAGTTTCAGAGCAGTCGCCCCCATACGAGAACAAATTCTCTTCCACTGACACAAACACAGGGCCCAGACACACCAGAAGCTTTCTGATGCAGTCGAAGATCATTGGATCTGTCAAATCAATTGCCACTGATTTCACTCACAACACCTTCAAATGAGGTTGAAAAATTGCTCGTGCACGTGGCTTTTTTTCGTGTGACCTGGTTTGCGAAAATACGCGGATCATTGATGCGCATGTGCTACACGAAAACAACACGTGTACTACGACGTCGAGTCAAGTTGGCGTCAGGAGCGTCGTCTTCGTGCGGGTTGGTGTCAGGTGCGTCAGGTGACAGTGTTCGTTCGGACTGCTGATCTCCACGGGACATGATGCGCCGTGCGTGTTTCTATCTGCACCAAAAGACGTCAGGTGCCCACAGTGAAATTTGCAGCACGTGAGGGGTGGAGAGTTGAGACACAGACGCTTTTTAGCCTTGCCATTGAGGAGGAGCACTGTGTTACTCGGGCATGACGAAATGGGCTTTAGAACTTCCAGCTGTCACACAGAGGCATCCAACCGTAGGACAGCACGACAGCACGCGGCGCAAACAAGTCGCAAAAACATGCATTTGTATTTTCGGGAGTCAGGGGCGGGTCACGAGAACCCAATGCAACGGGTACACACGTGCCCAACAGGGAAGTGGATCACTGACGTGTTTCAGTTTTCTTCAAGACATTTTGGGCGCGCAGTTCCCTCCCGTGTTGTGAGTGGCAAAAATTTCGCTCTCATTCATGCTTTTCCCAACCCTCTGAATATGTATTGCCAGTCCGATGCTCTTGCCTCGTCATTGGCTCTTTCCTTCTCACATAAAGACACCCACGCGCTCCGAATCAACAGGATAGCTCACTTGGTGGGTGATTTCTGCCGTGATGTGTTCCTTCATCAGTCATCCAATGAAAGCTCACAAATTTGTGAACCGTTTTCATCACACAGACCTGAAGAATAACTTGTCACAGACAAAAACACTTCACCCACTGAAACGACTGTGTTCTTTTGCAGGTTCATGCGGATTTTGCTCGAAACTGGCGTGTTGAGTACGTCTGGCGTTCTGCGTGTTGAGGCCACATCTCAAGCAACGCTTGTCGCTGTCTTGGGTCTCTCCAGATTCGTCCGTGTGCAAATCATCCAGTGCCTGGCTCCTCAGCACTTGTGCATGCGACCAAAGTCTGGAGAGAAAAAAAAAACAACAAACGGAATAGGTTCTTCAGGAATGTGACTTTTCAGAACCTTCTCAGTTTCTGTTGTGACGTTCAACTCCAAATCAGGTTCTTTGATTCCATTGTCGCAGGTATTTGACAGTTTGAAAACGACGTTGGCGGCAAACGTGGTATTTGGTCAAACTTCATGATATGGTTTCCAAACTTCAGATTTGCAAAAAAACACTCAATTTTGCAACACTCACAACTCTCTCATTTCTCTCATCTCTCATACTTATTGGAACTATTTTTCACCAATTGAGCTTGAGAACTCCTTGGACGTATTTGATTGCACCACAAACAACCGCAAATTTGCAGTCAGTTTCAACTTGCGCTCCTCCATGCTGTTCGATTGCTTCACCCCACCACAAATTTGCGCCGCAAAAAGTGAAGGAAGGAATTTGGTGGTTCAGTCAGTTTGCGGTCTGTCCAAAAAATTCAGTTTTGGGCCTTTTTCTTGAAATTGCAGCTGTTTGTGGTATCTGTTTCCTGTGTTTTTGGTCCTTCCATGAAGAGCTCCAAATTGTTGAGCCAATGAAGCTGGAGGGTGGGATATTTCGTCTGCAATTGACATCCAGTCAAAATGGCAGAGGTTTGTTTGTGTTTGATTTTTGGAAAAAAGTCAAATTTTACTGCTGCAAATTTGTTTTGGGGTGCCCAAATATGTTTGCATTTGATCCGGACCTTTTCCAGGTTCTGCAGATGAAGTATAAGGTGGAAGATGTCACCTTTTACATTGAGTGTACAAAAGAGAATGTGAGGCAGATGTACGATTTGGTTAAAGTGCAAGGTAATTTTTTAGTGAAGTGTGTGCAAGGGTGCAGTTTGCATTGGATTTGTGAGAAATATTTGCGGAAGCTGCTCTTTCCTGTCTTATAGATGTCTAGTTTGTAAAGTACATGGAGAGCGTGTACTCATACACATGCGCAAACAGCAAATTGGAGCCTGGCCAGGGAGTGGAGTTGTCTGCAGTGGGCATGATACTGGAGGTTGAAAAGATGCAACAACAAGAATGTCAAGAAATTCAAAGGCAAATCAAAAGAGCTAAACAAATGGCAGAGGATTTGCAGGAAGTAAATGACGATAAATCTGAGGACTGGACCCCAACCAAAGGTGTTTTTCTTCTCGGATGCATGTGTTTTAGGGGGGGGGGCAAAAGTAACATATTTGTGGAACCTGTTTTTATCATTGTCTACATTTCAGCCAAGGGGGCATCAAAAGTGGTTGGAAAAAGGAAAAGGGATCAAACGAAAAGGCATGCAATCATTCAACCCACCACCTCTGGCAACCATGAAAGGCCACGAAGAAGCTCTACTTGATGCTTGCATGGAAGGTTTGTTCATGTGTGTGGGTGAATGAGTGTCTGTCACACACGAGTAGAAATGTGCAGTGAATGGCAATTTTATTGCAGGTGACGAATTCAAGTGGGATGATGCTTCTGAGGCGGCGCTGTGGAGTTTGGTCGAAAAGTACAAAAAGGAATTATATGACCAGAAAAATGGATTCACTCACAATGAGTACTTGGACAAGATCAGCCGTGAATTGCGTACGTGTTTGTGTGTGTGTTTGTGTGTGTGTTCCAGTTTGTACCACTGGTAGTACTAACATTTATGTTTGCTTGTAACAGATTGCTGGTGTGCACGACTCAGAAAACTGAGGTGAGAAAAGAAATGACAATCATGGCATCTCTCAACTTGTTGGTTCATGTCACGTTTCCATGTAGAAATATTTACAGATGCTACCATGTCATTCTTTGGTTTTCAGACACCATCATCGCTGACTGACCTTCCTGCTGTGGTGCTTCATAGCATACTGACACAGTTGGCTGTGCATGACAGATTCACCATGTCACAAGTGCATTCAGTATTTGACAACATGCTGAAAGAGAAGATTTTCTGGAGTGTGTTACACTTGTGTTCTGACAAAACATTCACCAACACTGTTTGCCATTATGTTTGTCTTCATGGTTCAAAAGTTGAACACTTACTGCTTGACAACCTTTTCTCGACTGATGCAGATTTCATCATGTCTTGGATAGATGTACTCATGTCATCTTTTCCCAATGTGCAGAGAGTTGTTGTAGACAGATCAACATTTCTCACAAGTGGCCTGTTCATAATGCGAATGCCACAAGTTGTTGAACTTCGACTGAGCAGTTGCCCAAATTTGTGTTCCTTCTCACTGATGCAGGGTTTCATGTGTGCACGACCATGTGCATTGACCACTCTCACTTTGACAGGAGTCCCTGGCCTGGATGAATAGGCAGCAGTGCACATTGCAACAAGCTGTTGCGCACTTACAACTTTTGACATTTCGGGAGTGTGGGCCCATACATGTGCTTGATGTGTGTCAGAACAATCATTTGCAAATGCATGAAACTGGTCTGGTTTGATTTCTGTCCGCACAAACCAAAATGACAGGGTTGGGTCACACTTCTCTCTGAACATGGAGAGTGCGAAGGATGTGTTTTGAGATTTGGCCCTTTTGTTTGTGGCATTGTTGGTGTTGAAGATGACACTGACTGAATGTTTGTGGATGCTACCTTGCATCAACACATGTTTTTATTTGTAATTTCTTGTTGGCAAAAACCATCATTGAGGTTACGTAAATTTTTGTCATAAGTATTCTGGCACAATGCTGCTACTGTATCACATGCAGAAGAACAACTCGAGTATCACAGTTTGTGTCAGGTTCCATAAATATTCTGACAAATGTGAAAAACAGTATGAAATAAATTACTGGACTTGCATTGGCTGCAACACTTGTCTCCTCGACACAAAACCTGGCAGATGTCTGTACTTTTTCGCCTTGAGTGTGACAGCATGATGGAACCACAAAACATCTGACTTCGCAAATGATGACTTCGTCGCACAAAACTCATGATGCAAAGCTGTCAACCCAAGTTGAAGAACAGCCTTTTCCGTAACTGCTTTCTGCAATGCAGCATGCAATTTGTCATCGAACCCTTTCCTGGGAGTGACGACTCCCTCCACATCATCATACAGAATCGATGCAGGACACGCAGCCTCATATGCGACAGTGGCCTGCATAAGCGTCAGTACAACACTCATGTTTGACGCCCACCTTTGTGTAAGTACACCCATCCGGTTTAGCAGAGCAAGTGCCCTACCCCCTGACATTGTCTTCACGGCATCATACTTGACATGAACTTCAGACATAAAGAATGTTTGCTCTTTTGCAACATGTGCCAACACCGAGCTCAGGTGCAGGTAAAACGTATCCACGTCAATGCAAACAGTCGACTTGATCTGATAGATTTCCTCCTCTGGAGCCACTAGCCGCACTGTCCCACCAGTTCATGAACAAAATCTGAGCAAAACTCCAAACATTTCTCCTCATACATGTCCGGCATGACACGAGTGACAAACACTACTTTCTTGAACACATCCCAAAGGACGTCAACAACTGTGGGTGGTAGAACAGTTGTTGGAGTGAAGACAGCAGGCTCAATTTTCTGATGTTTCAAATTGCACTCCTCAATGCTCTCAAGAACAGTTGTTGGAGTGAAGACAGCAGGCTCAATTTTCTGACGTTTCAAATTGTGCTCTCAAGTTTTGGAAAGTACACATCAAATGTGTGGTCCTTCATGAACTCACACCATTTCTTACAATGCGACAGCAGCCACTTGAATATGTGCAGCTTTCGAACTCCTGGCAGCTTGAGATTCTTGGTCTGGTGCGTCTTGATATCCTGTTCCCAAGCCTGCAGGATTCTGTTGCATCCATCTCAGAATTTTTGCAAGCCCCACTCCACAGCATTGACTGCAAAAGCAAACCGATTTTTGAGTCATTTCTTTCAGGATAGATGTTTCAACACATCATCAGTTCTGCAGCTTCCACAAATAATTCATACTGGCAAACATACCGTCCAACCCAAGCGCGTCTGACATTTCTTCCTTGGCCTGGTGCAGTGCAAGGCACATCGCAGCATTTCCTTGCATCTGAACTCGAACACGTTCGGTGGTGTTGTACAGGACTGGATGCTTTCACCATTCATATGAAAATGCCATCATCAGTTCATCGGTATCCTGAAAAAAGTGCGTTCTAAGTTGTGGAACACTTTGAGACATTTAGGGGGGCGTCACAGGGGGCGGCATGCATTTGAAATGCTACAAAGCACTGCTTTCATGAGATGTGCACTGTCAGCTTCCATAATTTTTTGTTATTTCATACTCACATGGTGTGCATTGTCTTTTCTTTTCGGCATTGTCACAGCGTTTGTCAGATCACCTCAGGGTTGAAGTACCAACACTACAACATAAAATTTAAGAATCACTTCACTGACTTACGAGAGTCACATAGCATAAAGGCTATTTGTCAATAACACACCCAAAACACGAAACTCCAATGCAATGCAACAAAAATGATCAACTGTCCTGCACATCAAATGCAAATTATTACCAGGAGTGCTTCTTGTGTGCATTGGGGGGTGGGGGAGTGACATGCCAAAAGTTATGGAACCTGTTCTTCATGAAACAAACACACATTTTGAGCAGGAATTCTTTTATGACAGTTCTTCAGTGATCATAGCACATTTGTGAGTGCCCATAGTATCGACCCCGAACTGAACATCTGCTCTGACCATGTCACCCATTGTGGGTTCATTGTCCTCATCCATTTCCTCATCTTCCAACACATCACTTTTAAGAATACAAAAGTTGTGCAACATAGCAGTCACAGCAATGATGAGGCATGCTTTCACAGGTGATCTACAGTTGATAAACTTGAGCCTCTTGAAGCATCCTTTCCACCTCCCAATCGCCCTTTCTGACACAATGCGGACACAAGATAAGCTGTGGTTGAAGGAGCGCTGCCCTTGTGTGAGTGCCCCTGTTTCCCGGTATGGTTTCAACAAGTAACTCTTGATAGGGTATGCTGCGTCACCAACAATGTGATAATCTGGCAAGTCAAACAATGACTCTGTCCTCTCCCCACTCTCAAACCACAAATCTGATGCACGGAACACACGAGCATCATAATCTTTTCCTAGGTGTCCCACATCAACAGAAGTGAAGCGGAGATCCTGCACAGCTGTTATCTGACAATTCATTGTGAATTTTTTTGTCCTGTTTGAGAAGTAGTCTTGCGGGAAGAATCTATCTGGAGGTCGAGCTATCTGAACATGAGTTCCATCGATTGCACCAACAACCCCCGGAAAAGCATACTTGTCATCATAAAACTCGGCAGTTTCTCTTTGCTCTGCAGCTGAAGGCCAGCACACAAACTTTGTCAAAAGCTCATCAGCGAAAATGTATAACACAGCATACACATGATCAAATATTGTTGAACGTGACACACCAAATTTATCCCCCCCTTGGAAGTACTTTGACTCATGCGCAACAAAATGCAGAGTCATGAGCAGCTGCTTGTGCAATGGAACTGTTTCCCTTCCTCCATCTGAAAGAAACAGGTATTATGGCAGGCATTGTCCTCACAAGCTTGACAACTTGAACACAAACATAGCTTCCATAAATATTACGCATGTCCTCACGGTTCTCAGCATCAGGCAGGAATGGAGCGATCTCCCTGAGCAGACTTTCAGCCATGGATGGTAGCATGTGGAAAAATTCTCTCCATTGATTCCCCGTGTAGTTTGACAGCTTCCTCTCGACAAAACCCATCTCTTTTGTGAGATCGTCTCTCAGCCTGACACAATGTACAAACACACAACTCATGTCTGTGCATGGTAACAACACAACACAACCATCAATCAGACCCAACTGCTCAACATTTCTGCACTTACATTCCTGTGAATTGTGTAACCATGACCATGAATTCCTCATCCTCAGAATCTTGGACCCTTTGCTCAGTCCATGTTGCTTGCAAAATATTGTTTGCCACCCCGAATGCAATGCTGAACTGCCTCTTTTGACAAACATTCATTGTAGATCTACAACATTGTACCATCACTTCAATCCAGTCCTAAAACTCGAGTCAAAACTTAACAAAAAAGGCTCTGAAGAGCAAAACCACATCCTACCTCAGCAAAGTCAGTGTTTGGCGGGATGTGACGTCACGTGGCTTCCAGTGAAATCTGTGGTAGAGCTGTTCGATTGCTCGAAGAATCTGCAGTAGAGGCAGTTTGTGGTGGGTGCAAACTCGACCCGAAATTTGCGGTGCAATTGAAAACGTCCCTTCTCAATATGGATTCAAAAATTATGTGTTGGAATCCCTGATTCACAACATGAAAAACATTCAAAATCCAAATGTCAAAACAGCAGTTCTGACGTTTGAACATCGCAAATCCGACGTTTCATGAAACGTCACTGTTTATCCTCCCAATTGTACGAGTAGTGTACGTTCACCTCACGTGATCCTGCAGACAAAGAATTTTGAGCTGAATCTTCCTCTCTTTTTTCGGGGGGGGGGCAGGAGGGGGAGAGGGAAAAGTGATGTGCACCCAAAACGCCACACGATCTTTACGAGCAAGAGTGCAACGAACCAAGAGTTTGGTTCTTGTTGCGAGCCCTAGATCTGTGGTTCTGGACTTTGCCAAAAACCAAAAGAAACAAAACGTGTGAGAGAGTCATGTACGAACACAGGAATAGCGCGAACTCTACATACTCAGCACTCGCGCGCAGTCAGTCCCATTCTCTTTGTGGAAACACGCACATAAATCAGAGATTGAAGTCTCAGCACATGAACGGAACACAGGCTCCTCTTTGGTTGTTTTGTACATTGAAGAACTTTTCAGAGACACAATCTGAGCCTGACTCCGATGTGTTAATTTCTTTGATTTTCGGCGACGGGGCCCAACAGGTTTCCGCGGTTCTCAGGTTCGAGTGGAGACAGGCCTTGAAGAACCATTGTTTCACTTGTCATCGTTGCGTCCTTGAAAAACTCCATCCAGAGGGAAAATGACCGGTGTAACACGACCAGAGCACGACCAGGACCACAGCACGACCACACCATTTGGTTGTGCTGTGGTCCTGAAATTTTTAGGACCACAGCATGACCACACTATTAGGTTGTGCTGTGGTCCTGAAATTTAGGACCACAGCACGACGTCGGAAAATATTACGGTCGTGCTCTGGTCCTGAGACACTGGGACTGTCGTGGATCTGATGTCCGTGTTGGTCTCATGACTCCCATGTAAATTCAAGAAAAGAAGCCAAGTGCCCTCTGCCCCGAATCTGTCTATTGTTGTGAGTCAGCAACACATGTTGATCACGAGTCCCCATGGAACGGCAGGTTCTCAAGTTCTCAATCGGAACTGGAGCATTCGAGCTTCAGTGAACTCCACTTTCGCTCCCACGCTGTGGATCGCCAAAAGTCCGACTGACCACTTGAACACCAAGGCGATGCTATTTCTTCTCACACAGACGAACACACAGACACTCAGACACGCCCACAAATGAAACCACACGTGTATGCCCATGTCTTCACAGACAAACACACAAGACACGACATCAAACACAGAACACTCTCGTCCATGTTTGCACGATTTTACAGGAGGCCACGACGTTTTGCCGAAATTCCCCGCAAATCGTGTTTTCCTCTCGAACTTGGCTCCTCTCTCGTTGTTGAAATCAAGTGCTATCCATGGGTCCTTCAGTGGATCCAGAAGTGAAGAGAGTCTGAACTCTCAAACCTGTAGAATGTTCTTGTCTCTCAATGTCGTACTGCAAACGCATGTGTGCATCGTTATCTGCAGTCTTTTCCTTCGATTCAGTTTTGACCCCACCAGGGCAGGTGGTCCGTTGGTCCCTTCAACAACAGTCTAAGGAAATCACAAAGAGCGCAATTCCCTTTCCTTTTCACAAAATTGAAGTCAGCCCCACAAGAGGTCGGGCCCCCCTCTGAACCGAGCCTTGGATCCGCACACTGGAATAGCTGCTGACGAGTGAAAATTTCGTGGAACAGCCTCCGTACAATCTACCACTGCCAGCATCTCTTTGGTACAAGAGACGCAAGTGTTTTAATCTGCTTGAACTGACACTTTTTTCGCTTCCTACGTCTGGTTTCATTCAGCACGATTTCTCAGAATGCTCACCAATCATTCCAGGGAACAAGGACTTGACCTGAAACGACATCGTCGTGTGTGCGCACTTTCTGCCGAACTACACTTGATCGTTTTTGAAACAAGTAGTTCCGAGGCGGGAACCCTGATGGTCGCGGAAGCGGAAACTGTCCTTGCTCTTCCCTGAGAAACCCCCCACTTCCTGTTTGGACACATTTAGTTGGTGGGGGGGGTCTGGTAGGGGATGGGGTGCTGGTAGGGTGGGAGGTTACATTCCAAAGTGTGGACAGATGCACACATGAATGCTAAGGGTTTTTAAGCCAACAGTGGGACCTAGATGGACGCTACCGCGACCATCAACAAATAGGTTTGTCGATATTCCACCAGACAGTTCGCAGGATGCACATACCTCGACAGAAAAGCACAGCGCCCTCCCCATGGACAAAACTGCCGTTCCAAGATGCTGCAACAGTGCTGGGACCATGAGGCTGTGCAAAACTTCGAAGTGACAAGTATACAGCCAAATGGGCAGCACCTGAAGTCCCGCTATCGCGAAGATTCCAAGAGGCCTCTGAAAATCTGGAAAGAGCGTGTGAAGTTGTTTTGTGCTCAATTGACAAACGTTTTAAAGCACAGTACCATTTGTGTTTGTCGCAAATTTACACACTTACTGTCAGCCATTACGTCCTTCACCCACCAGGGCACGTTCACAAAAGAACTCTTCCATTCAGACCCGAGCGAATGAGTGCAAACAAACGTCGTCCATTCCACGGCAGGTATCAAGTAGCCCCACTGCAATTCATACTGCATGTCTGAACTGAAATCAGGAGGTCTGCGCGCAACATAATGTTATATATATATTTACCATGACCACCCTCTAAGTACTGCCACAGCCACAGCATAGCCACAGCCAATCATAGCATTACCCTAGATGGAGCCACTATCCTTAGCTGGGCACATGACCCAGACTGCCAACACAGAATAGCTGGTGACACTATAGAGGAAGGTAGCCTAAACCACTGAGCTCCAACTCATACTCTACAATAAACTATACTACAACATCACTACTGGGGCTTCACTCTCATATATAACAATCAACTGGTGTGACAAGATCTGAGGCTTTGTATTGATGCCAGTTTAGCTTGCGAAGCTCTTTGGCCATTGGTGACACGCGCCGTGCTGGATCCACAGAAGACGGAGTGAAACTGATGTGGGATTCATGATGTCATTCTGTGACGCACATGCGAAATCGTAGTTTCAAAGACTCTGTGTTCTGCCAGGCAGGATTTATGGCCTCATAAAGCAGTGGATCGAACATAAAATTGTGCAGAGGCAAGAGAGTTTCGTGGGGTCCCAGAAGGTGCTTGTTTGTCGGTGGTCGGGTCCGTGGTGCAACGCTCGAGGTTCACACGCAGGGCGCACGCTCGAAAGTACGGCCTCAGATTTACGAGGTTCTGCTTTCATACCGAAGTTGATTCGCGCACCTGGTTGCCGGCAGTCGGGTAGGGGTTGCCGTCGGTCGAGTGGCCCCACGCCGACGCCATCTTGACGTTGTTGACAACGAGCCAGACGAGCGTGTTGGCGTTGCTACCAGCCACGTTGAACATGAGCACGTAGGCGCCGGCGTGCGGCACGCTCACGGTGGACGTGTGCGTGTTGAAGGCGTCGCCCTCGTTGAGAAGCACGTGGTCGAACTGGATGTCAAAGTCGTAGTTGAACGTGCCGAACGTCTTGTTCCTGAAGTGGATTGAAGCAGCTGGTACGGATCAAAAGAATCCAAACAAACAGTCGAGTGCTTGTGTGTGAGTTGTCATCACCACCTCATCACTGCTCACCGGGAACGGTGGAGAAGGCCATGTCGATGGCTACAGGCGTGAACTCTTGACTTTGCGCGGTGTTCAGAGTGCTGAGCGAAACTACCGCGGCACTGCTGAGGTCTAATGTTGCTGCCAAAGCTGATTATCATGGTGGACAAGTAGCTGACTGGTATGTTGGGCAAACCAGGCAAAAAATTAAACGTTTGTCCGTGAAGCCGCAGCTTGTCTTTGGAAAGTGCATCAATTTTCATTGTGCTGGTTGTTTCGCACCTCTGCACAGACCAGGCGACCTTGGTGACTTGCAAAGCGGGGGAGGGCGCTGCCGCGTCGCCCTTGGCGCCCCGCTTTCCTTTGAGTCCGTGCGCGCCTCGCGAACCTTTGCTGCCCTTGCTGCCTTTGTGGCCGTCGATGCCGCGCACGCCCATCGGTCCGACGGGTCCCACGATGCCGGGTGTGCCAGGAATGCCCGGTATTCCTGCAGGACCTGCAAAGGGAAGGAAACGTGGCGTGAGTTCTGTGCAGTCAGTGCTTGGCCCACAGCCCAAATTTTTGCCGCGTTCTGTCTTGTTGTCTGAACGAAACAGTAATTTCAGTGTGATCAATAAGTAATGAGCATTGAATGCTTCCCTGTGTGTGATGCAACATGAATGATTTCCGCAATTTCGATGATGTGAGCCACAATGTCCCAGCATTATCCACAGGAGATTGATTTTAGCGTGGGAAATGTGCTGCTGGTTCACAGGATGAGTTCATTCGTAACGCAATCAGCAACACTGCGTTAGGTGCACGGTTTACTTGGCAGAGCTCTCACACTCAGCAAGAACGGTTCCTGTGAAATCACGCAACAACTTTTGGAGACCTCAGACCGACAAAAGAGTTGTGTGATTGAACAGGAACCATTTCTGTTGACGTTGAGAATCCATTTCTGTAACGATGTTCAAGGGCACGCACGACGTGTGTTACGAACGCAGCGTTGTTGAAGCAAAAGGAACGCTCGTACGTAACTCTGCATGGCTCCGAAGCGAATGTTAGAGCCTCAAATCACATCTGACTTCCTCCATTCGAAGAGCTTACGCTTCCCTCTGCACGTGTGAAGGAAGTAGAAAAGAAATTCCCCACGAAGTGAGGAAAATGTGCAACACAGAACAAAGAAAATGTCCTGTTGTCCCGACCTTTGGTGTATTTTCAAACCCAGCTCTGTTCACAACGGAAAAGCTCGTTGTTCCTCTTGAGGTGGATACTGCAACAGTTCACAACATGGAGATTGAAATGGACGTTTATTGAGTTTTGATGGTCATTTGGAGGGAGTCGTGTCACTTTTGATGCACGTCTGTGGTGCAGCCTGGTTCATTGCAGGAGTGTCCCGCGACCCTCGGAACGCAATGCTTTGTGCTGAACCTTCAACCTCGACTGACAACTCGGTTCTGTGTTTGGCCCAGACATGGTGCAACATCCATGCCGTGGTTCCGATTGCGAAAGCTGAGTGAGGTGAAAACACCTCAGACTGTCAGTCTCGGCGGTAGGGCGTGGGAAACCAAGCTTAAAGTGTAACTCACATTTCACTACCGGCTTTTGGCGCCGAGGGAAGTTTTCCTGGGGGTGGGTTGTTGCTCTTTCTCCCACACTAGAACATTGTGAAGCAGGCGCGGTGGGAAATCTAGACTTTGCGGGATTCTGCTTGAGTATCCTGACACGATGTTTTTGGGTGATTTGAGGAGGTTGCTCAAATTTGTGACCGGAAAGCACAGTGAGCGGAATTTTCTCAAATGACTGTGAGCTCCGTGATACTTTGCGACCACTTCCTGAAATTGCTTTTCAGTGTGAAAGTGCAGTTGCGAATTCTGCAGACACTTCACTCCACTTTCAGGCAAACTTGCGACAGTGAGAAACAACGAAACAGTTCAATTGTGACAAAGCCTTGAACATTGATTGGGGCCCCAAACCAGCGCCTGTCAGCCGGGTGAAGGGGTGGGAGCTGCAGTTTGAATTCGGAATCCAAAACAAAATGTGTGGATGGAACCCAGAAGCAGAAACTTTCGGGGAGTCAGCCGGAATTCACGTCAATTGTAGGTGTCAGCAAACACCTTCAGTGGCTGACCAGGATGGCTGTTGGCCACGAACATGCGTGCACTGAGGAGGTCCAGTTTGTTTTGAATCCATGAAATGTCGACGCTGTGTCGTACAGTTTGCTTTTGAGTGCTACACCTCACTGGGGATCGAGGAGTTTCGTCACGACATCAGTCCACACAAAAATCACAAGACCACGAATCCAATGTGGCCACCATAGTTTGGTGGGAAAGCAACAAGGATACAGAGATTTGTGCAGCATAGACTTGGAGGTTTGGTTGTCATCTGGGGGACCTCTGATCGTCTGGTCAGGAGATGTCCTCGTGAAGAATGCCTTGGAAGAATAGCCAAGGTTCACTGAGGTGACTGTGGCTCTGGGGATGGGGCAGTAAAAACAACTGAATGCTGTGAGTACCGGTATATCCAACAGGGAAAGGTACCCATTGAGTCATGGCACGTTCGAATTTTGTCCCTGAACGAAATCAGATGAATCACGTTACCTCAAAACCTGGTGATAGTGTGATGTGCCCCGTCTCAAAGCTAACTTGTATGAAGGCGGGTGAAGGCACTTGCCTCCTTTCCGAGTCAAAGGGTTGCCGGTGATTGCTTTTAGACTCCAATCAAATGCGCTTACAAAGACAGCGATGTGCACGAGGCATCTCCCACACGCAACTCTGTTGTCTTGCGTGTTGCGCCCGCAGGTTTTCCGGAGAACGGAGATTCTCTTCTGTGTAGTGCAGCAATTATCAGACTCGGCATGCAGCGCCCGGGAGGCTTCTGATGTCGGGTGGTGTGTGTGCGGCTCCACAGACCGAATTATCAGCAGGGAACTCGAGGCCGTGCGACGCGACATGCGCTGCGTCCGTTCTTCGCTTGTGGTGCGCTGCTGTGTTAATTCGAAATGTCATGGTGCGACATTCTTTTGCCGTGTACATCTTGCAGAACAAAAAGTGTTCTGTGGTTTCATCAAGTATACAGAGCGTTGTTTGAATGACGAAGCTTCCCGTCATTGCCTGAGGCCAGGCACATTCACAGCTTGAGATGCATTCAGGTTGGAATCAACGGGCTTTGTCGCAGTTTCTGAATTGGGTGAGTTGGGTCGTTCGTTGCAACTTGCTGAAAGGAGGAGCACCGACGGTTGCGGCGTCTTCGGGACGGACGCGAACGCATCCATGGCATCCGGCGGCTGTTTGTTCACGCGTCTTTCAGCTAATGGGACACAAATTGTCTGGGTCGGACGACAAAACGTGTGTGAAATCATTACGTACTTTGTTTGTAATCACCTCGGTTTCGTTGTTCCTGTGGGACATGATTGAATGCGAGTTCAGCGCACAGCAACAAATCTGAGGCGAACCAGAAGATTTATAGAAGTCAGAAAACAAAAGGCGCTTCATAGTGTTTGCTTTGTCGTGAGTAACTTGGGTGTGAGTCGAACTGCAATCAGTTAGCGAGTGGACGGGATTGAGCGCAGGATGTTTACGGTGTGCGTGCTTCCTCACTCTCGCAGCTATCAGGTGTTGTTTGTTCATCTCATTTGGGGTCACATCCTGTCCCTGCAAGAGCCAACGAACAACATGCGAAAAACCGCAGAAACGTGTCTTTCCATATTCTTCATCTCAGCACCAAGATTGAATGTTGTGTGGCTGCATGCCCGTGACGTGTTGAAACTTGAACTCATCATCAAGGCAATCCTCAGAGGCAGATTTCCAGGTTCTGATGCTCGTAGTGCACCGAAAAACACAACTTGTCGTTGGAAAGAGCTGACAAGGAAAATCTGTCACTCAATCTTCTGGCTCGAGAAGCACAATCAAGCAGAACATTTTTCTCTCGAACTGAGCCGCCACGTGAGATTCGTCGACAGAAAGAGTCCCGTCGGTTGCAGGGAAAGAGGAAAAAAGACGCGGCCGTTCTGCTGCGTGTTGTTACGTTTTACGTTTCTCGAGGGAAATAAAGATTTCAGCTTCAATTGAAGTTTCACCGAGGGAATCGGTGCACTGAGTAAACGGTGGAGTTTCTTTCGTTCCCTGTGATGTGTCCGTAAATTTTGTTTCTCTTTTTGGAAAGACAGTGGAAATTGGCTCGGGAATGGATGCTTGTTGGACATTTTAACTTGTGCAGGAAGAACCTTCGGTCTGAAGGTTCGTGTTTCTTCATCCGTTGTGACAGTGTTGTGATCCTGTTTGCAAAAGAATTCAAAACTCACCATGCAAGTGGCCGTTTCACTGCGGTGACGGTCACTTTCCCTGCATGCACGCTGGCGAGTGCAATTAACCGATTTCTTCTTTGTTTCCCCCAAGCAAACAATTTCATCGGTTACTTCCAGCGTGCTGGCTCACACTGGATTTGACTGACCGGGGGAAAATTGCTTTGAAGCCTGCTTCAAAAGCGGGAGACGACCACTTTGTCTGCACAGCTTAAGTGGTGTGCAGTTCCTCAATATTTTGAACTTCCACAGCGGTTCACAATAACCTGCAGTGTCTCTTGTTCATCTGGCCTCACAGGAGGGAAAGGCCAAAGTGTGAGGATAAAACAGGGACAGAACGGGTGCTGCCGCATAAAGCGAGTACAAGCAGCACAACAAAATGAGAACAGAAAGATAAACAAGTTTCCAGATGGCTGAAAGAGTACTCACAGCAAAAAAGGAGTGAGGGCTCTTCTGCTGTACTCTGGAGCTTTGGCCATGGAAGTGGACTTTGCGTACCTCAGCCGCCTCGTGTGAGTGGTGTCTCCAGCTGTTTGAGCCGAGGCGAACAATGTACAGCAAGCAGGGTACTGCCAAGCCTTTCGCAAAATACGCGAACGTGGGCGCAGATGAACGGCGCACACACGAGGCTGACGTGAGAACATGACTTACGTGCGACTACGTGAAGAAACAAGGCAGACGAAAGTGCTCTCTGTGCCGCAATGTACGAGTTGTCTGAGCTGTTGGAATTTTGAAGCTGTGTTTGGCTGCGGAGCATTTATGGTTGGATAGTTGAAACCGTTTCGACTAAAGCGTGCGGAAACTTTCTGAACACTCGTAGACCAACAGAAGACAGAAATGGCGATGACGATTTGGCGAGGGACTCAACGAGATTCTCGTGTTTACCACCCTTGCATCTTCAACCAAACATGTCGTGCGCCGAGGTCTTTTGTGGAAGATTGATTTTTGCACGTTGAAAACAGATGCAAGGTACCCACGGGTATTCCACTTGTATTCCAAGACGTCTCAGCGAAAAATAGCAGTGTTTTTTAAAATCCTGTCCAGGATGCGGTTTCTCACATTTTTGGCACGGGATCCCGGATCATTCACTCGCACGCTTAGTTCAGTCCCTTTGATGTTTTGTTTTGTGTTGGTGTTCCGGGACAACTTGGGTCCCTTTTTTGTTGCCTTCAGGTGGGGTACCGGAAAGGTCGGTCAGATGCCCCATGTCCTGCTCCCCTTTCCCACCAAAACGCCTCCCCTCCCCCACCCAAGCCTCCCTCTCAATGCTGAGGAGAGGAAAGGCCTGTTCAGCAGTCCAAGATGAAGCCACCTTGAATCTCAGACTGAGGTCAAAATGGACACAGCTGCCAAATCTGAGATGGCTGTCAGTCCAAGATTGCTGCCGAATCCAAGAAGGCTACCATGGTGGCTGCCAATGATCGCATGTCTGTGTGTTAGCCTCTAATCCACATGTGGACACAATTCTTTGTGTGTTTGAATTCTCACAGACCATAGATTCTGAAAATACTGCCCTGCTTACTTTGGAAGAATGCTGTTGTCAATGGAACAATTTTGAAAGACATCTGATCTTCTGAAGGAAACAGAACTTTGATCCTTTTCTATGAACTTGGACCTTAGAATCTGAAAATTCTACCCCGATGACAAGGGGAAAATGCTACTTCTGGTGGAAATTTGTTGAAAGATATCTCATGAGCATTTGAGATGGAGCTTTGATTATTTTTGCGTTTGAACCCGAGAATTCTGCCTTGGTTACCAGGGAAGCATGCTGCTGCCAGAGAAACATTCCTTTAGTCAGCTCCTCTTTGAGAAGGAGCTCTTTTTGCGACAGAGGGACATCGCACCCGCAGTTACCTTGAGCACTGTGGTCAAATTGTTCCTGGTCATGTTCTACTGGATTCAGAAAAACCAGACCCCGCACGACAAAAATCGCATTGTACGCACACTGGGCCTTGTGTGACAGAACTTCGTTGTACCTTGGCCCGTAAGTGTCCGAAAAGTAGCCTTTTCTTTTCACCCCAGGGCTGCGTAAGAGCAGCGTTTGTTTTGAAAATTGAAGCCGACTTCTTGTTTTCAAGTTTCATTTGGTCTCATTGAAAGCAATTTCAACAGAGTCATCTTCATCTCTTTTGACCGTCCGACCACCTCGGCTTCGACGTGAACAATGATGGTTTCAACGTGCACAACGCACCTTGAAGCCACTTGCCCAGCGAAAGAAGCAAAGCCTCGGACGAGTACGCAGTCCATTTCTGGTTTGGTTGATCAACGGACACTGTTATCTATGTTTGGGGTACGATCGCTAAGAGACGGGTTCCAAGCTGTCATTCGAAGCGAAGCTGCACGGTGCGAACCCTTTGAGATCAGCTACAGTTGAAGGTGGTGACAAGATCTCACCGGATTTCTCATCCCGGCCAGATCGGACCTCCTACATGCCAGACACAGCCCGAATCTGTATCTTCCAGACTTGAGTCCGTGAAGCACAGAAAAACGGAACCCACCTGGAGGACCCTGCAGACAGAAGTGCGCCACTTTCTTCTCCCCGTCGGCGTCGTCTCCCTTCGAACTCTCCTCGGGCTGCGCCGGGCTGGGCTGCGTCAGCAACATCCGCTTGTCCCGAGTGAAGATCTCCCCGGTGTACTTGTACTTGATGTCCTGGTGGTAGTCCGGATGTTCTGTGCAGGAAAAAAGTGACATTTATTTTTCATGAGACCCGGAAGAGCTGACCAAGTTGGTGCTGTTCCCTGGGAGGCTGGTGCTTTGAGAGGGGTGTGTTCAAAATGCTTTGTTTCTGCTTTCTGGTCAGGGGTTGACCCGACGAGGCTTCAGAGTCTTACGTCTGGCGCGAGACACACACGCACACGCACCTTTGGGTTTATCACGTGCATTGTGTGGGACTTTGGGCTCTCGTGGTGGTGGGTCGGAAGGAGGCGTCAGGTTGACGTGATCGATGTCCTCGTCCGCGTACACGGCCAGCTCCTCGTTGAGTGTCGGGTTCGGGTTGAAGCGCCGCGTCTCTGTGTTCTCCACGTTGTCCGAGTTCTTGTCGTTGTGACGGAATCCGAAGCAGGTCGCCGTGTGCAACGTCAGCGTGAAGGCGGCCAGGTACCCGACCGGACGCGACACCTTCATGGTGCGTCGTCTGTCAGATCTGCTTCCGACACCGAGTCGTTCCTGCACCCGAGTCAGGCGGAAAACAAGTAATCCAGAACGGGCGGACTTCTGACAACGTTCAATGTGTTGATGGACAACACTTCATCGGGGGTGTTGGTGTTGCCGCAGTGCTCTCTCCGTTTCCCATTATCGGTGTGTCATCCCATTAGCTGATTACATGCAGATCCACGTCTACTTTGGCCTTCTGCAAGAGACATAAAACATCCTCACACATTGTGGTTTTCAAGTACAAACACAAAATCTCAGAAATTAGTTTCTGATGGACCAAATGCCAATTCCTTCCTGTTCAATGTTCATCACCGCGAAAAATGACGGTGCGTGATGTCTTGACATGTTTGTGTGCGGAGCGTTCGTGGTGCAGCACGAACCCGACGCAGCACGAACCCGACTCAGAGAATCACAACTTATAGAGGCAAGTAGCCCTCTCCTCCGCTCAGCTGTCAATGGCTTGTCGAGCTCGTCAGTGCGAGAGGCAAATGTCGAGGCCTGATTAAAACCGCAGCAGCTTTGCTCTGAACTCGCGTCGTCGATTTTGACGCAGCGCCGTTGTGCGTGATTCAGTAAGTTTCACGACTGTTGCTGGAACATTCTGCGATTATGAGCGGTGATCTGGGGAGGTTTGGTCGCAGTGATCGGCGTATGTGGACTTTGATATCTCGGGGGATGAGATGATTACAGCGCCACTGATGGAGAAGCACGTCGATGCAACTCAACAGAATGGACGAATTTCAGCCCGCGTTTCAGGGAAACACGTTTTGCTTTTGTTGCAACCTTGTGTGTTGACAGATCTATTGTGCGTCAAAGCTGCTTCGGACAGAAAATACCGCCCTCCGGAATTTGGATGGGATCTGTGTTCTCTCAGATCACACAACTCAATCGAGAAATGTTGAACATTCCGTTGAGGCACACCCTCTTTGATGTTCAGCACATCCTGCAGTGACAATCGGCAAGAGGTTCTCACGGTTATCAGTCTTTGTCCCAGGCGCTCATTGCTCTTGCTCGCATTGTGTGAGCCAATTCACGATTCACGAACTACCGGAGAGGCAGGGCGCAGAGGGGAGGCACGAAAAAAGTATCGAACAACCATGACCGTGAACCGTTGTTTTGTGAACGAACTGGATCGCAAACCACTTGGTGTCAAGCTACAAATTGAGTCGTTCGAGACGAACGTGGTGGCGGTGTGGGACGTCACTCAGCCTTGCTGGGTTGAGTCCCGGATTCGCAACAAAACAACAAACACCACGGCAGAATTGGAACAATCAGAAGACAGCTTCACCGTACTAAACGAATCGTTTGCCTGGCACAGGAAAGAAAAAAATTCTGACGAGAAGCACACCTACCTCTCACTATTAAAAAAACATCCGTTGCATTACTAGTCCTGCATGGCCATGCTGAGTGAATTTGAGCGCACTGCGAGGGACTGAGGACAGCGAAACGTTTTTGCAAATCGAACAGCTTCTTCGGTTCACACGCACGCAGGAAGATGCGCAGCTTCCTCTGTGATGTCACCAATATATTTACTCTGCATTTGACACCAAAGAAATCCCAAATGTGATTCGATGTGGTTCAGCGATAGACCTGCGGCCAATTCAACGGAAAACGAAAGTTTCCGTCATGTTCTGCTTTTGTTTTGTGGTGTGTGGAAACTTGGCGTTGCTTTTGGGTCGACTGTTGATAGTTGTGAATGGTGACGGTGTATCCATCAATGTGAGTAACGTTTCGTGCCGCGCACTTGTGCTGTACCGCCGCTGTCCACCAGGGACCCGAAGCTGGTTTGGCCGCACTGCTCCCAGTGCGCTAATGGCGACAACAAAACAACAAATGGTTGGTGATCCGTTTTGTTGGGGTTTCCACACTCCTCGTAAGTCACAACAGTCATGGTTTCACTCACCATTTCATTCACACACGTGTTTCATTGAACAACAAAAGGGGTGTGTGAAACCAAACGCACACCAGTCACGCAGCCGAGCAACATCGCAAACTCCCGTCGTTCTTGGTGCCTTGAATGGAAGGAGACGGCCGACTTCGGCTAAATTGCGGAATGGATGTAAAAGTTCGTTGTCCTGTTGCTGTGTCGGCTTTCGTTTTCCCTTCTTTTTGACGTCAAACCTCTTGCACCTGATCTTTGGTCAACCCTGCAGAACCTTTTTCCGGTTTGTTGGGTTGTGGCCGACTTGGACAAAATTGCGCGGCAAGAATTTCACGCACATAAACACGCGCGCGTTTTTCGAGGTTCGTCCACATAAGTTTTGGTCGACCATGCTGGTACTTTGACGCACACGCACACACACACACGAACATAGAAAGGAACACCACACACACACACACACACACACACACACACACACACACACACAGAGAGCAGGAGTAAACATTGGTCCTTTACATGTGTACCAGGCCAGCACCGAAGACTGAGAAGAGATTCTTTTGACCCGTTTGCTGGTGAAATCTGAGTCAACTCGCGACCACAAATGGGCTTTCAATCAAATATAATTCCATTTCGAGATCTTTAGGGAAAGAAAAAGTCCCACCTGCTCACACGCGGATCTGGAATGAAAAGTGGCCATGAGATAGAAAGGGCATTGTGCGCATTTTGGGTGATTTGAGGAGGTTGCACCAGTTGAAGATCGCTCAATTTTGCGCCACCGAAACAGGGGCGACCGATACAAATCACCTAAAGACAGCCAGGAAGTATTCCACAAGAACACCAGTTTCTGAAAAGTTTGAACATGATTGATCCACAAACAAACACCACCAAAGTAGTCATAAAGACATTGCCAAACTACCATTAAAAGGAATATGCAATCCATCGAAAAAAATTTCCAACTTTTCACAACCTATCAGTCCATCAAAATACATTTTCCAGCCCATTTGAGCCATCTTCAGAGGTCATCACACACTACATGGAATGCACTCGAGTCAAATGCACTCATCCATCCAATACCCCAACATGTACTCTTCCAACTATCATGCAACAAAACCAAAGAAACACACCTGTCATCATGCACCTAAACAATGTTTTCATTTTATGACACCTCAAAATGATCCCAATTTTCATCTGACCAGCTCCACCAAAATCCCATTCATGTCGCTATGCCACATCAGAATTTCACAAACTTGGTATTTATCCAGAGCAAATCACATGCTTCATCACAAATCATGCAAATATCATGCTGAAATAACATTTAAACCTTTCTAATTTTCTGACACATGTACCTGGACCCCTCTTGAAAACATCCAATTTTTTCACATTTTTTTATTCAACCCCATGGTAGCCTAGGTTAAAACACATAAATGCCTCATTTTATCATACGCACATCATCTACCCCTGATGTCCTTCTAACATCTGTGTATGGAAAAAATTAGAAAATATTTTTACACCCACTTATGGTTGACAACACAAACGGCAAACAAACCAGGAGCATTCAGAGCACATATGTGTGTCCTCCCCCTCTCCCTTACTCCTCGCCTTCTCTTACCCCTCCATTCCCCTCCGTCATGTCCCTCCCATTGCCCCTCCCTCTTAGCCCTTCCCAAACCCCACTCTTACTCACACCCTCCCCTCCCCTTACCATCTCCTCTTATCCCCTCCCCTTTACCCATCTTGCCCCCTTTCCCTGACCTCTCTCCCCTGTATCCCCCTTGCCCTCCTCGTTACCCCTTACCCTCACGCCCTGACCAAGTGCCCCGTTTCCTCCGTGACCATCAGGTTCTCGTTCTTGTGTAACTTGCGTACCATGGTGGTCCTCAACGGACAGAGAAACATTTCCGTGTGACCAGAAATTTGTTCTTTCATTTGACGGCCACGGAAAGGAAATGTTGGCTTTGCCTGAATCTGAAAACTTTCGTGGCTGCAGCCAGGAATGCTCACAGTCCTGAAAACGTTTTGTGTCTCCTGTTGAGAACTGACAGGAAAAATAAAACACAGTTCTAACGTAGCGAGAATTCCCCCAAAATTTCGGAAGGTGCTTCTGCATGCCTTCCTCAGTTGTCTCTGAAGAAAAATCCAATTTGAATTGAAGAGCAGCAAGGAGTTCGAGGATAAACGACAAGGTTTGTCACCGATTACTCTTGCTCATTGATCGCCTGGCTTCCAATGCAACACTGCTTGCATTGCTTCCTTTCCTCCTAGAAACGTGGTGATGTGAAGCGGAAATTTCTCGTACGAGTACTTCACAAAGCGTCATTCATCTCCATTTGGGAATGTTGCATTGTGGCCAGTCAGGAGTTGTTGGACCTGTTTTCGGATCAACAGTCTTTCATCTTCTGAGTCGACCGTCTGCAAATGTGAAAAGAATGTGTGCAAGTGTAAGCGTCCAAATCGGTCTCCGTGCTATTTCGCCTGCACACAATAAACCTGCAGGTTGAATGAGCTGATTCATTGGTCAGGCCCTTTCTCGTTTTTCGAGTTGTTGAGACTACAAGGATCAACACACGTGTCCAAAATTGTTTGGCATAACCAATAGGTACGAGAGTGTTTTCAAAAGTTCGTAGGTGCGATCGGTGTGCTTGTTTAAAATGTACTCACACGCACAATCCTCTGAGAACATTGTGAGGATATCTTACCCTGCAATAGAAGTTTTTTTTTATCCACACTGAAAAATTAGCACACCCAAAGTACAATATCTTACCCTGCTGTGGAATTGTGTTCTTTCGTAGTGGTGGAATCAAGCTCAAAAAGCAAGATATGTCCCAGTAACATTTGTAGAAAAGCAAATCAAAACTGCAGTAAATATCTCCTCTTCAATGTAAAGCAATAACTCAGCCACTTGAAAAAAATTGTGTACCTTGCAACCTATATTTTAGGTTGTGTCACTCACAAAGTATCAATCAATAGGCCAGATACTAACCTTCACCATCACTAAAAGCTGACTGGTTCAGAAATTCGTATGTCAGAGAAATAGAACCCTCTCGTATATCTTGCAATATCAGCTGTCCCACCCACACGCTTTGTTCTTTTGAAGAGAGATCGTGTCAAACAATTTCGGACACGTTTGTTGATCCTTGTAGTCTCCAAATTCATTTCAAAACATGCATGAGCAGCGTGCGTAAATGTGTGGCAGATGGCAGGCAGTCACTTGTGAGGTTCCTCGTGTTTCTTTTGACGGGAACCCATCAACAGATGTAGGATACGAGAGAAGCAGCTGCAACCGGAGAATGCAACAGAGGCGGGTTCTGCATTCAGCTGGGCCTGCGTGGCTTTATTTTTATGCAGCGACACAATGATCAAACATCCCACAGCGGAAAGTGCGATGACTTTGATGGGGAGGAACCGACGTTGAGACAAACAGCACCTTCTTGAGTCTGTTGCCGGGCGAATGTTTCAAAGCCAAACAGGAATAAAGAGAGCGGAGATTCGCGGCAACGCAGAACAAGATGCATCTGCGCATGAAGCAAATGCCGTGTCAGACACACACAACTCATCTTCCACATGTCAGACCAAATGTCCCGCTGAGAGGACGACATTGGGAAATAAAAGCTGTTTGTGACCTGTTTTTTTCACCTGAACTTGGCGAGCTGATGGTGTGTATAATCGAGTGGTGTCGGGCCTGCGTGACCCATGCAATATTGATGAGGACATCGGCAAAGGAGACACGAGGGTCAGACGGACTGTGACTTCCACGCATCACTGTGACATCTGGCTCGGCCATCTGAAATTCTTTGATTTCAGTGGCGTGCCCTCAGGGTCAGTTCGTGTGTGTGTGTGTGTGTGTGTGTGTGTGTGTGTGTGTGCTGGACGCTTAGGGGACCCAAGACAAAGACCAAAAGTGAAAGGTATACTTCAGGAGCCATCTCTGAGAACAGTTTGGGTGTTTAGGGTGGGGTGAGTGCCTGCTGGGAGGGGGGATTGGGTTTACGAGCGCTTTGCTTTGATGGCCCCTCGGCACCACCTGTCCACATGTGGAAGCAAGAACCAGAAGTTTCTGGCTCAAAGTGACACCTAGAGACGGACACGTTTGGGCGTCGTACGCTTTGTGCACCCTCACACTGGGCGCGCAACCTGACAGCTCCATCGGAAAGGTGCGATAAGAATGATACATCAATTCTCTGTTCGCATTCCGCGAAGGATTACATCGTGGAGAGTGGAGGGAGGGACAACAACACTTGTTTATTGTTGTGTGCTTCAATCTTGTCGTGGCCCTGGTTTGGCCCTGTCTGGTTGAGTGCTGTTTATGACCTGTTGGCGGAGAATGCATTCCTCCGCCTAAAAGCTGTTCTTTATGGATGAGGTGTGTAGTGGTGTATTTGGCGTGCGATCCAAGATTCCCGAACAGTTTTACGAGCAGGAGCTGGATCTACGAGCGTATGTTGACATGGTTTTCTGCCAAATTTACGAGTGCACTGTCTACGAAACAAAACTGCTGCGAGCATGCAGGGATGTTCAAACGGAAGTGCAAGGCATTGAAAAAAATAGCTTCATGGAGCTCGCAGTGATTTGAGGAAATTTCAGTTGCTCTGATTTAGCTTGCTCTGATTTGGCTTGCTCTGATTTGGCTTGCTCTGATTTAGCTTGCTCTGATTTGGCTTGCTCTGATTTGGCCTGCTCTGATTTGGCTCACTCTGATTTGGCTCACTTTTTTTGTCAAAATTCTTACTTTTTTC
>JAAUXT010143457.1_pt1 | contig 26505 bp, 26 predicted proteins | sample 7278171 | NCBI WGS metagenome assembly JAAUXT01 (sample SAMN14350112, study PRJNA611818) | marine sediment metagenome | isolation source: surface marine sediment (1.8m) | place: French Polynesia: Moorea | collected 2018-08
CTATGAAACTGCTGCTGACATACTTTTGGAAGAGGCTGCCTATAGGTGCTTCGATTTGGCTCGCACCGATTTGGCTCAAATCGTGCAACCCACCTCAAATCACCTAAAAAACTGTGATGTTTGTACATGTAGATCTACCTGTTGAAATGTAGTGGTATCTCATCTTCACTCAGGGCAGCATTGAACAGCATCAGCTCATCCACTTCCGCTGAGGCGTACTTGCCATCCGCATCCACGTACTTTCTCCCCATCACGATGTTTCCTATTCCAGCAACATTAGCTGCAGGCTGCTTGCTTGTAGACACAGAGACATACAGACCATCATGATAAACATAGATTCCAGAGCTGAAGCACTCATATACCAGACTCACAAAGACCCAGCCAGTGGGGATAGACTGACACACAAAGTAGTAGCCATCCAACAGTCTCAACTGATAACTGCAAAGAAAAGCAACAATATTTGGAAAAATGATACCAGACTGTGCGGGATCTGGTACTCCGACATTGTTTGGGAAAGGATTCCATTGGGCACGAACCACGAGTGTGAAAAACATACAGCATTGAAGCTGAACAAAAACACTGACCACAAACGAGCAGGTTCGGGGTCCACGACATCTGGTGGCTGCTCAGGTTTCATCCAGATGTTGAATCCTGATGTTTCAGGGCTCTTGCCAATGGATGATATAACCCCACACATGTTCTCAGGTTGTGTAAATTTTATCCAGGCCATGACTGTTGCCCCATCTATGCAGGTTTCTGGTCTGAGGATGCACGCTGAAGATGCAGGGTTGGTCAACCGCGCAAACTCACGCAGACTGTGGTTTGTCCTCAGTGCTAAACCCAGGCCAGCCTTAATCAGACAAAAACCCATTCGTCATTTGAGAACAAACGGAAACTTGCGATTACAAATGAATCAATTTTGCCTGTATTGTTTGTCCAGTTCAGACAGTTCAGGTTGCAAAAACAAACAACGGAACAACGCAAAGAAAATCTCAAGTGGTTTTTGGTTCTCCTGTATTCTCCTGTAAGTCTCAGATGTGATTTGAATGTCAGAATTTTTGCATGTGTCACAAATCCAAAGACTATAAACAAGACACTTGTGCGAGTGAGCGAGCGAGAGAGAGAGAGAGAGAGAGAGAGAGAGAGAGAGAGAGAGAGAGAGAGAGAGAGAGAGAGAGATTTTGCAGTGTTCAGGGTGTACGTGTGGTGGCTCACCCTGCCAGGGTAAATATAAACATCTGAATCTTCTTCTCGCTGCATGCAATAAGGCCTTTCAAAATCCAGGTAAAACACAGGCAAGGTCATTCCCGCTTGGTTGGTCCACTTTTCCATATACGGGCAGCCTGCACACACGTTATTCAAATTTGCACTTGGAGAACTGAAGAAGAGAACAAACAAAGAAGCTGTGGAACTGATGAGACCAAAACCAGAGGCTTTTATGTTTGAAATAATTTTACCATTGTTACATTGTGATCCAGAAGCGTAAGAGACACTGGAACAATCACAGATGAATTGGTCAATTCCATCAATACAGACTGCTCCTCCCTGACAGGGTGACTCCACACACTCATCATAATTCTCACAAAGTACCCCAGTGTAGTTTGTGCCTGCAAGGGAACTCATTATTTATCATAAAGGTGTGTTTCCATTGAGGAATGCTATTTTATGTTTCTTGTCACCTGAGCAGTCACAGGTAAAACCAGTGATGTTGTCCAGGCATCTCCCACCATTTTGACAGGGATTTCTTCTGCAGAAATCTGAAAGAGATCCGAGTGAGAATTGAATACATTGTTTGAAAGGAAGAAATGATTCCCAAATTTGTGAAAAAAGTAAGGTACATTTCCCTTGAAAAGAACAATTGCCTTTTCTCATCACAATCTGAGTTTTGTCAAAAATAATTCGATTCTCAGTATCATTGCTGGATCTGAACATGGAACACATTTTACTTGAACTGAAGATATATCCAGTGCAGTTTTTATCATGACTGCATCTGAAACAAGCATCAGAAATTTCAACACAGACAAGAGAGAATCACACAAGCAAAATTTGATCAATTTGAATTGTTTTTGGTAAAAAAAATAGAGAAAACTTCACCTCGCACTGCATCTTATGTTTGAATCTTCTGCAATTATTTTGAACATTTGCCAAGGCAAACCTGACTCATTGCTTATCTGTTGATCAAATGTCTCCATCACTATGTCTCCCTGGACATAAACACAGAAGATCAGTCCAGCTAAGGTAGTCCTTAAAATCATGAAGGTGGCCTCTGTCATGCTTTGTGGAAGGCGATGAGACCGGAACCTCACATCTCTTTCCACAACCCAAGTGTTTGAGAGCTGAATTGGTTTTCTTATGAAAACATTTTCCATTGATTGTGTACTTGTAGTTTCTTCATTGAAAATTGCAAATTGACAATGTGTCAACCTGCTAATGACCCAGGCGAGGTCTGCGGTGCAGTGGGGTTCAGTTGATTATTATTTTCAAATATTCAATCACAAAACGTGATTCCCTTCTCAGTGATTGTCTGAACAAATGAGTGGCACGTGTGATCACATTTTCTGAGAGCATAAAATTGTGCAGTTTCCCTTGAATATCCAGAAGATGCCAGGGTTACCAAGCAAAAATCTATGTACGAAGGGCTTGCAGAGCACACAAACTGTCACCTCTCAGAACCTTCCAGACACATACGAACTGTGGGCGGAGTGTTCCAGTTGAGGTGAAACCTTCATGTGGTCCTTGGGGACATGCTATCCAGTGCCTCAGTGCACAAACCAAACATCTCCAATGACTGCTCCATGCAGGAAAATTATGTAGATCCGTCTTCAGGCAGGCACAAAACTTGTTGACCTCTTGCAGTGGCAATGGGAGAAACAATTGGGACAAAGGGGCCGATAGTCGGAGGGGAAGGAATGGGAAGGTGATGTGGGGCGAGGGGGTCGAGAAATTGTGGATGGACGCAAAAGTGAAAGCTACAGTGGTTTTCAAGCGGTTTGCTTGACCCAGATGGCCCTGGCACCAATACCTGCAGATTGATGCCATATCAACAAGGAAAACGTATTTGAATCAAAGAGTGCAGATTTATTTTGCTTGTCGTATCACTGACACACACAATTCGAATTTGTTTTTTCAGCGTAGGATAAGGTTTCTATTTGAGTTTGTCGAGTTTTGCTGCACACGTCAGACAGTCGGCCTCCCTCGGAGATCCGTCTCTGTCCCTACTCAACCAAAGCGAACAAACCCTGGAGCGTCTTTGCTGTCTGCTGGTCAGTCTCCTTCCGGTAGAACTTCTCGTGCTCCAGGGCCGTGTCCACACAGAAGACGTCTTCCTCCAGCGGGTAGCACTCTCCGGTCAGCGAGTTGTGGTACACTGAAGAGCAGTCGGGAGTCGCCAGACAGGCGCGCAGGCATTCTAGTTTTCTTGAGACAATCCTGGGCGGGAATCCTACACAAATAGAAAACAATTTTGCCAAACAATGTATGACCAAACACCATTTGGATGAGCATCAACTACAGACGGCCCAATGGAAGTAGTTTCAGTGCCAAATTTGGGGCTCTGTAGTTACGGCAGTTGCTTATTCTTTGATTATCCCCAGTCTCAGATCGCAAAGTTGCTGAACCCAGATGTCTGTCTCTGTCTCTGTCTCAGCCCATTCTCAAGCCCAAACTTTCTGCCCGTCCTCACTGTCACACCCTCACATCACCCCTCACTTCTATTCTCAACTCCCGGTTGATCGCCTGACAATATGGCCTGGTCCTGCCCCCCCCCCCCGGGCACACACCCCCTGTTGCCACTGACCCATGAGCCGCAGTGTCAGGTCCCCGGGTTGGTTGTTCTGGATGTTAGGTCCGCATCCCCCGCACTCCCCAGCCACGTCACACCTCACCGCAGATCCGTCCGCGCTCTCCGTCAGAAAGTAGTGCTTTCCGATTCCAGGGTTGAAGTAGCCGCCGAACTTTCCAAACACAACCTGAAAGAAACAACCCAAGCGGAATATCCTGGACCGAGGAAGTGGAAGTGATTTCCAGCAATGGGTGTCCGACTCCTGATGCCGCAAAATTCTATTTGGGGGGGGGGGGGAGGAGAGTCAAAGAGGCTCAGGTCAACAAGAAAATGTGAACATGTTTGTAAATGGCCAGTTTCAAGTAGCATTGCAAGTGAAGGTCTCAGGGGCCTTGACGTTGGAAACTCGAAAATCCGGCCCACTGAACAGACAGGTTCGTACAATCTGGACAATCTAAGCTGGGCAAATTTGGACCACTGCTAACGTGCAACTCCTCTGAACTTGGACACTCCCAAATGCCAGTAGAGCCGGAACCAGGATTGTGGTGGGAAATAGACGAATCTGGACTCTCACCGAATCCTGAATCCTGAAGCCGGTCCCCGTCAGATTGATGTTGAACTCGCTCCACTCATAGTAGTTGGCCCCATCGTGATACCCACAGTACTCAGAGACTCCGTAGGGCTGAGGCCCGTCTGCCGTGGTTGTGGTGGCGAAGGTGTAATCGTCCTTGGTCACGTTCATAGTCTTCGAGCGAAAGTGAAAAATGTAATTGAAGAGAACAATGTTGTCTACTCAGCAACCAACACTCGAAAGAATCAACGCTCTGGCAGATGCTGGGAAGCCTGAGTCTCAGGCCTCAAAGTGCCCCAAAATTAATGTAGAAGTACAGCTCTGTCCAATTATGTACTAAAGGTGGGATAAAAGGGAACACAAATGAAACCACTTCCTGTCAAACAACAAAGACTGCATAGCCAGCTCTTGCGTTCCCTGTGAAATTTTCGGACACAGAATTTCTCGACAGTGCGAATGGACGAACTGACCGCGATATCGAGTCGCACTTTGTCGAACGCTGCCCCTTCGTACGTGCTGAATCGAGGGTAGTCCTTTTTCGAGTAGTTCTCCTCAGATCCCGCCCTGGAAATAATGGTGCGCTCATATATGGTTATATACTGGCCAATTGGAACTGGGGGGAAATCGATCACCAACCAAGTGAACATATTTGTCTTTCTGCACAGGATACACTGCTAAGTATGAACACACGTTTCGTTCTGCACAGGATACACTGCATCAACACAGGATTGGTCAAGATTTTACACCTCGTCATCCTGAGATGGCAGTGGGTGTGTGATGCATCTGGTGGCAGCAGGGAACCCTGCCAAGGTCTCTGAATGAGGTAAATATTTACATGAGGGTGACGTACTCACCTGAGAGTGAGATACTCTTTGGGGTCTGACCCTGACATCCCATCGCAGTAGATGACAGCCAGATGCCCGCCCAGATCCAGACAGTACTCTCCGTCAGCTGAAACGACAAGCAGTCTTGAATGGTTCTGTGGAGAACCAATGCGTATGGGAAGCTGGCACCGTTTCAGCGAAATTCAAACACAAAGAGACCAGTTGGAGATTTGGCTTTTTGTCCAGATTTCACCACGTTGGTTCCAATTGGTACAGCAAAAAAACGAAATATTGTACCTTGAGTCCCTGTGTGATTCTGTACCTCTGTGCAGGACTGCGGTAGGGCCAGGGCTGCGGGAGGAAAAGAAAGACGTGAGATAGCAAAGTTCAATCAGGCCCAGATTGTGTGAATACTTGAACAGAAATGTAATATAACACGTGACACTGAATTCAACAACAAACAATTCTGATATATCTTCCACTCGTGCCTTCTGCGAATCTTCTGTTCTCAGGGTCTCTGAGTCTTGCACAACAAACGATCCAATACATCTTACCTGCGTGAAGCAATATCAGCACACTAAGCCATGTTAGCAAACAAAAACACAACATTTTCACGCGGAAACAAGTTCGTCACATTTACAAGAAAAACAAAAACGTTTGATGTCTCTCGCAGATTCTAAATCCAACCACCTCAAAGTAAAATTTCACGCACATGTGCACACAAGAAAAACAAATGGGCCTGATACAGAGGTGGATCCTTGGGTTTACGTACTATTTGTGTTTGTCAGAGGGACAAACGGGCCAGAACTCAAAGGTTGCTGGAAAAACATAAAGCACTTTGAAAACATTGCCTGGGCGAGTACCTGCACAGGTCTGGAAACACGTGTTCTGGTGCCACAACAAATGTGTAGGCGGGAATGTGGAGAGGACACCAAAACCCACAAGATCCACCACAGACAATTTCTGCGACCAACAGCAGGTTTGGCGTGAAACGACACTTGGGAATAAAGATCAATTTTCTGCATCCAGAAATGACAGGGTTCTGGGATTTGATGAGATTGCACTCACTGATGGAGACAATGGTGGCCTCAATAACAATCAACCTTTCCTGAAGAGGTTTGGGTGCGAAGAGTTCAAGCCTCCGAACCCAGAACCTCGCAGAGAACCATTTCCTGCATTGGGTCTGTCAGGTGGATAAGGGTTGGGGATTCTTACGTTGGGGATTGCAGGGTTTGGGGGGGGACAGAAACTATTACATCAAAGAAAAATTCACTTGTCAGTCGGAAAGCACTTCGCGCTCCCCCAGCTCCTTGGTCAGATTCGAACAGACACCAAAGATGTACAGTCGAGGTCCAGTTTCATCGCAACTTTTCTTCCGTTCAGCAATCCCATCGCAGAGTGAAGCTGGCTCCGGACCGTATGTCTGCAGCCAGGTCGCACAGACTGTCACACAGTCAAGAATTCCAGCAAACAAAAGGGTAGGGTTGGGGGGTATGGGTGCGCCCTCCTTGCCGGCCTTCAATTGTGACAAACCAACTTCATTTTGAGAACACGATTGTTTTGCAAGCTGCTTCCTCCCCTTCACTCGCCCTATTTGAACAGCTTCTTATCTGGAATGCCCACTCCCACTGGAGGACGTATTGCAGTTTTCTGTTCTTCTGTTCTTGCATTCAGGGTTCCTCTTACAACGGCTCTGTTCTTCGCCCCGCCAGGTGTGTGCAATGTTTCATTGCCCCTGGTGCATCTCATTGCGAAACAGCTTGAGCATCTGAGTTAATTAGGCCTCAGCGTTATTGCAATATCGCGCCCAGATCTGCGCGTTGGGGCGTGGCGTTTCCCAGTGTTACGCGTCCGCTGAAACGGCCCCGGGAGAGGATTCATGTTGGGGTTGGGACCGGAAACGCTCTGACCCTGAGGCAGGATACCAAGTCCTACGTGTTGAGGAATTCAACATGAAAACGGGTGGACAATTGTGAGGTTGTACTCAGACATGAGGGTTGTAGCAAAAGTGTGACTCAATGGTCTCAATGGTCTGAAAGATGAGAGTTCGCGGTGTGTTCCAAGTTTCTCCTTCAGTCCGCCAGAGGGACAGTTCCCTGGATCCCAGGGTGGATTTTGATTGGCTTGAAAATCTTCCAATTATGCTGCAGCTTTGTTGCAATAACACGCCTTATTCCGCTGCACTGCTTGAGGTGTGACGCTGCTTGATTTTCCCCACAACAGTAGGGAGGTTGAGCAGTGTTGTCTGTGGACCGTACCCCCGTCTGTTGAGACTCCTACCCAGGCTTCCCAGGCGAAATGCTCCCTGGTCTTCGCCATTTCTTTTTACCAAAACAAGTGTACAATTTGCAAACTGATGCCTTGCGCAGAGCTGGATCCACAGGGAATTCTGTGTGCACTGTCCACTGTCCAGTCGTGCTTCATGTTTGGTGTTGTTTGTACGTTCTGTGAAATGTAACATTACTCGGTGAAATATGCACATTGTGTGGAGTTGTGTGTGTTGGCGACCTGGCAAGGGCATAATAACTTCATTACAGTATTGGACTGTGAAGAGTACATACAGAGAGTCACCTTGGAACACTATCGCAATGGCTCTGCCATCTCCACAACCTTTCCCACCTGACAACTTCTGTAATGCTTCACAGGCTGACCCATGAACAGTGTTGCTGCAGGAAAAACACAAAACGGAAGCCATGTTCTTTCAGCACTGACTGGCAAGTGTTAATGAAATTCCTCCAGCATGGGCTCAAGTTCATCTTGAGACAGTTTACTGCAGCAATTCTGTTGTTGTTCCTCATGTCCCCCTTGGAACCCACCATTCCAAAAAATAAAGAAAAAACAAAACTTGTGTTGGCCCACGCAGGCTGCACTTCGCTGAGATGAGACCTCCAGTGGTCAGAAGTTTCCGCAATTCCTTTGCAGCCTTCATGATTTGTCAGGTCTTTTCAATGTTGGGGCAATGACAACAATAGAAGGGGTCTCACTGTTCCAGTCACTTTCGCACAGGGTTCCAGATTTTATTGACTCCGTGTACCAACTGCGTGCTGACGCTGTCTTTCTGGCCAAAAATTTCTGCTCTCTTCTGAAAAATAAAACAACAACACAAGACATGAAGAAACTGCAATCTTAGTCGCAAACTACTCTGCCATATTCCATGACAGTGTTGGGGTTCTACTGATCTGTGCTGTTTACGAGTACGTCTTTTGGCTCTGTTGGGTGATCCCAAGTGCAAACTTCTCTTTGGCATTGAAACACTTTTGGCTGGCCTCCTCCACAATCAATATTTGACTTGGTTTGGAAAGATCTTGGAGTTGTCAGAAAAAAATGAAGTGTTTGTTTACCTTTTCGCATGTATAACTCTTCCCAGAAGAAGGATGGCAGCCACTGTACTGATGACAAGTGGTGCAGCCCAGAGAGCAGTGAAAAATTCTGAAGTGTGCAAAATTTAAGTTTCTGTCATTCCCACAAGTATTCAAGGAAAATAACTCGATGTGCATGTGAATGGGTTGGGGTAAGCTTTGGTCATGAACATACATTCATCTGTGGTTGTGCTTTTCTTGCAGTTTGTACTTACTTCCTGTGTCGCCTTCTTGTTGAATCTCTTCAGAGTACTCTTGTCTGAGCAGTGATGCATTTTCGAGCTTCTTCTGTGAAGCCACAATGACCTCAGATTTTGGCACCTCTGTGGTTTCAGTGCCGAGTTCTGCAGATGGGATGTCACCATCAGCTGTGAATCCTGATACTGTTGTTACTGTCCTTGGTTGTGGCCACGTGGTTTGATGTCTTGATGCTGGTGCAGGATCCCTTCCAGTGCGGTGTTTGTTTTGTTGACGTGAACTTGTTTTCAGTTTGGAGGCCAGCGCATCTGCAAAGAAAAATACGCGACTTATTGGTGCCTGTGTTCCTTGTTGAGCACACATTTTAGAACCAGCTGAATTCCTTATAAATTCCGGTGAAACGTGTGCATTTGAATTTCTTTGAACCAAACAAACCGGAATCAGAGGTTGCTTGTGACCCGAACTGCTCTGTGATACACACAGTGGTGATGATATATCCTGCAACAGAACACAAAGACTCTCCATGCATCTGCTTTGGGTGAAAATTATCACAGACAGCGTGTGGTTCACACCGATACCGACATGAACAAAAAGTTACACACCTGAGATGAGGCCGAACACCTTCATCCTCTTCAGTTGAACATGTTGATGTTGCCTGAAAACTGAAGTGTTACTCTGGTCACCATTCAAGGAGCAGTGAAATCCAAACTGAGAGGCTTCAGAGCAAACGTGCGGTGGAGATGTGACACCAAATAGCAGCCCTTTCCTGTCGCTTCCAAATCGTGTGCTATCAAATGTCACAATCAGGTTTCCATCTCAGTCGCAGGTATTTTTTCGGTGAAGAGAACACGAAACACATCAGTGAATATCCGTACATTTCCCAGCCTCAGAATGTCATACGGCAATACACTTCAAAGCAAACAACAAGTTGTTGTAAAAAAAGCATTGTCCAAAGATTTGTCACAGTTGAGGCAGCTTTGAAAGAAACCGGAAAATAACCATTGCAAGATGTTGCATTCTGTCAGCATAATACTTTATATCACTTGGTTTTGCTCCTTTATTTCTTCTGTCATCAGACCTTGTCTGCATTTCTTTCAATACAGGAGCTTCATGTTGTGATGTGAAGAAAGGCTAAACCGACGATGTTTTTGATGCAATGCACGAGGCCCACAATGACCAATACCCACGTGGAGTTCTTTTGTCTGCAGCCTTTGCAAGGAGATACAACAATCGTGATTCTGGCGATGAATAAAATTTGACATTATTTGCTGGAGGTCAAAGCTGACGTCATCGTCTCAATGTCTTGGCCGCTTTTTTCCATCCACCGCAAGTTTAAGGCGGCACGACCAAAAAGATTACTCTTGACCCCCTCCCTGGTGGATCAAAGATTGCAATGAGGGAAGGGGGGTCAACCTCGGTCTCCACCTGTAACTGGCCCTGGGAAACCGGGGGGACCAACGAGTGAGGGGTGGGGGACAGAGCTGGCCCAAACTTTAACCTCAACGTTTGCAACAGAAATGGTGAACAAAATGGTTCCCATGTGGAACATAATTTGAAATTCGGGGGTTTCAGATCCCAGCCCCCCTTTTGAGCCTGGACACCTGCCAGTTTCTCGCAACACCAGTGATTTTGGTGCAGGTTACATTTTCCGAGTTCGGTATGAAATGCGCTGTCGTCACACCTCTCAGAAAAAAGAGTGATTTCCACTGCTGTCCGATGTTGGTGGTCGCACTCAAGTGGGCGGAAGGTGATAAGTGCCCAGACTGTCTGCTGGGTGCGAAATCTGCTGTACTCGAGGGCAGGAACCTAGACAAGTTGTGAAAAGGTCACCGGTGTGTGATCACCGGGGGAGTCGAGGGTTTGGAGTCACACGGGACAGAGGAGGGCAGCCACCCGGTGAGATAAGCTGTGAGGGTGCAGGGGCAGGGTGGGGGAACAGTGAGGGAGTGTAGGCAGAGTGAGGGAACAGTGAGGGATTTGAGGTTGCGTGGGGGAACTTGGGAGGGGCAGGGTGGGACAGCAGTGGAAGAGCAAATGGGGAAGGGTGAGGCAACAGTGAAGGAGAGGGCACGGTCAAGGAACAGTGCAGAAGATGACAGGGTGGAGGAACAGTGCGCAGGACTGATGATCAGCAGTCAGGTGACCACGTTCAGACTGCGTCTTGAAATGCACCAGTCTCGCCACCACTGTAAAAATGTACGTGAGCAGTGAGCACCCAGCGTGACGCGTTTACTTCACCTCCTCTGCGTTGGTGACCTCACCTCACTTCACCTGGATGAGCAATTTCACCCCATCACCAGATAGGAATGCCCACAGCATTGATTCCTGCTCCAGGGACCCCCAATTAATTCCGACAATGCACACTGAACTGAGAGAGACAAACCACTGGCAGATCCTGGACAGCAACAGTCGTTGTGGCCTGGTCACGTCACTTTACTGTTGTCAGAGAAATGTTTTTGCAGACCCTAGAATCGAACAGGGAGTGGGTGAGGTGGATCCGTCCAAGGTGCAACCTCCCAGTTCTGGCGATCAGCAAGTCTTGCACTTGGAGTGTTTACAAACAATTCAATTGTATGTGGTCATTGAAGCGCAGCTTCGCAAAGAAAATGGGGCAAACGGTTTGATGTTTGCTGCTCATACTGATCTCCAGAACTAATTTGCCCCTCGTACGCGCGGTGGCTGCAGAAAACTTCGCTTGAACTCCCTGCTACCCAATACCCCTGAATAGCGCAGTCGCCATCGCGGGATCCCATATTAATCACCATAAGTAACACGGAATCGAGGACGGGAGAGACGCCGGGATGGCCCCGCCGCACGCCAGGGGGACTCCGGGAACGGCGCCGCCTGGTGGAGCCGGCAGAGGGCTCCGGGGTGGACTACCAATACGTATAACTTGCACACACACACGCACACAGACAGGTACACGTACACGCAGACAGACAGACAGACAGACAGACAGACAGACACACACACACACACACACACACACACACACACACGTACACACACGCACACACACGCACAAAGACAGCCTCATGGTCGTGCGCGCCCGCTCACGCGCACACAACACACACGCCTGCATACATCACCCTCCCATCTCTGTCTGTCTGTCTGTCTGTGTGTCTGTCTGTCTGTCTCACGCACACACAGAGACTCACCCACACCACACACTCGCAAACAGACAAACAGGTGCTGCTGTGAGAGGCACACACAGACACACACACACACACACACACACACACACAAACACACACTCTCTCTCTCTCTCACACACACACTCATACACACACACACTCACACACACACTCACACACACACACTCACACACACACATACACACTGGGCACAGTGGCGTCTGGCGATACGAAATCCGAAGAAAATGCAGTTTTACGCCCAATACTTTTTACCAAATGCCAAACGTTTCACTTCCGTCGAATTTGTTGCGCTCGTGACGAGACCACGACCAAAACAATTTTAGCCGACGAAACGCATGACCAGACTGCGAATTGACGGTTCAAGACACAAGCAGCACAAAAAGTACCCGAGATAGGCAAAACACACGTGAACTTGTTGATCTGCAGTAGCCATTCAAATGTCTGCCAAAACAACAAGGCAAAACATAAATTGTGCTGAATCTCCCACTGTGCTGCACACAAGCAGCCATTGCAGGTGTAAAGCAGCCGCAGTGGTCATCGAGTTCACAGATCGGAGCTCCTGCATGGAGGTGCTGAGCTGAGGGATCGCGGGTCACTGACCGCTGGGACTGGACCTGCCTGGTACAGCACCGTCCTCGCAGCGTGTCTACGTACAGCAACGTGGGCCTTGGAGATTGGTTTGAGGCCCCACAAATGCTGTCAGGCCGAGGAATGGCCACAAACAATGTTGTTCTCGCAAATGTGGTTTGGCATCGAAGTGCCATCCATACAGAATCCTACTCCAACTGCAAGACTGTGGCTGCTCTACCCCACGGGACAGGCATCAAAAATCATGATTTCGCACACCCTGGAAGTTCGCTTACGTGGACTCACCAGAGACAAACGACGTGTTTGGAGAGCAAGAATCTGCGCAGGCTGCAACAACGCTGCATCAGCTGACTGCTCAGGGCTCCTGGTTCCCAATCGCATCTCAGGCACTGGAGGGACGCCACACCTCACATGATACAGCCCTCGCATCTCCCTGCAGATGTGGGTACAGCTGCACTGCTGCACTGTTCTCAGTGTTTGTCCGAGGCAGCGCAAGGCCCTTGTCTCCACACCTTCCTCCCACGCGTAATTTGGATACCACGGGAACATTGTCACACAGCCAAACAGCTGACAAATTTGTTGACCGGAACTCAGCTTCCGACTCACCGTTCCCTGTCCCAGGGTCCTTGTTCTGCCCCACACTGCAGAAACACTGGGTTGCCACAAGGAACACGCAGGCTGCAGGAATGCTGTTGTGATTCTGGAAGGGTACTGCTGCACAGTTGGTGTAGGGGAGTTCCTTGGGTGCAGGGCTGTTGCAAGGGTTCTGCAAGGACTGCAGGTGTACTCCAGGGGGTGTAGCAGGAACGCTGTAGTCACACTGCGAGGACGCTGTGTGAGCGCCACTGTGAGTTCTACAAGGATACATGGACGTTGTACGTTGGGATAGGTCAACCGCAGCAAAGCTCCGTGAACCCTCCAGGGACGCTGCTTGGACGTTGTCTGAACGCCACTGTGAGACTGCAGAGATGCAGAAGGGATGTTACAGGGATTCTGCAGGTTTAAGCTGCGTGGACGCTGCAGGGAAGCCACGCTGCAGACAGAATGCGTCTCTCGGCAGATGTTGTGCGGAGTGTGCCCGGGCTGCAGCTGGCTCGTACCTCGCCTCTCCAGCTGTCCGCCTCGCCGCGGCAGCGCGGTGCGTCCAGGCCTGCGCTCCGCTACCGGCCCAGAGCTGCTTCATGCATTATGTATTGCGCAAGTTAGTGCAGGGTGACGAAGCCTGGGATTACTTCTTGAAATCCACACAGGCACGCATACTTCACACGCACGCACACCCTACACACCGCTGGGAGGATGCCAACTGCTTAATTGGGCAGGTTGCTGCGTTATCAGCTATGTAAAAGTGTTCACGGGCCCCTACCTGATCCGTGAGTCCCAATTTTCTTCCTTCCACATTTATGGTTGGTTTCCCATCTTCAGATGGGTCATCAAGCCAAGAGACCAAAAGTTGATGTCCCTGCTTTATCCAGGCCCTGTATGAACTGTCAGTACGGAGTTGGTTGCTGCATCCCGTGCCTTGTTACGAGCAACTTCGCAATACCAACACACAGACAGATCCACCCTGCAAAACACACCGAACATCTGCAGTACAGCAGCAGTTGTTTCTGTGCTGTCGCTTTGGGAGACTTCGTTTGTTCTGCAGATGGGGTTTCCAGAAGTTGCCATAACGTAACGGGGTATTGGGTTGAAAAGAAGTTTGGCAACAGCAAATCTTCGTGGGTTATATGACACCCCAACGGCCCATGAACATAACCACAACACTCATTCCTGCAGGTCTATGGAAGTGCAGAACACAGCATTGGCCAAAGAAGGTTAACTGCGCAAAATTCAAGAAAGCTTGGGGAACCTCTCACTGAAGCGAACTTTGCCTCTGCACTAAAGTTTGGATCCCATCATAATTTTTTCCGGGGCCCCAAAAGGGTCAAGCCACCTCTGACCAGCTCACACGTCCGTCTCTGAAATTCACCTCACGAGCACCGTTGTTGAGAAGGCATCCAAGTTCCTTTTGTCAATGCTGCAGCAAACCGTAAACAAACAAGTCGTACACTTGACAAGCGTTTGTCAGGGAATTGTCGTCCTCGCAGATTTGATCCCTTTGTATTTGCGACACGCCCAGAAGTTCACTCACCAGCTGGTAGCAGTCCATCGGTCAGTGACCCAGTTGTTGTCTACCAGTTGGTGGCCTTAAAACCGGTGAAGCAAATCGGTGCGTGCATCCTTCCAATGAACTGTCACTTCGAAAACTGACAAGAAAACAAGCGAGGAGAACAAGATGCAATTGTCCAAGTGCAGGTTTCCGTGTGATGGAGAAGACTGAAGAACCTGGAGTTGCGTGAGTTTGGCCGTGAGCACGAAGCTGCAGTACTCAGAGTGCAGAAACCAGAGCGCTGGGCTCCTTCAGACACAGCGGGCAGCCACGGGAGACTGCGTAACGTAACCCTGCAGGCGTTACACACGGGGATACGTGGCGTAACACGCGATACCACAGGGGTCGTTACACAGGGGATCCTGCAACACTCTGCGGGAGCTACACAACGTAACTCACACCTACCATCCCTGCAGTGGGACTGAGTAACCGACGAGTACACCCTGTGGCTACGCAGCGGACTTTGTAACGCCATAGCCACGGTCGTTACGCCGGAGACAAAGTGATATCCTTGGATTTTGCACAGGGATAGGACCCATGGCACACCCAGTGTGAAGCAGTGCAGCGAAATTACGCCTGGTGCCACTGCAGTGGAGGGCACTGGAAACCAGGCCTGACGCAGCACCCATTATAATAGTATACGACGCAACCATCCAGTGTGAAGCAGCCTTGAAACGTGAACGTTGGCTCGTTTTTCCTGCACTGTTTTCGGGGCAGACAAAGGCTGACGGAGCACAGAGTCTATTGATCTGGGCCCCTGGATACGACACACGACGCGTATTGTGTGAAACAGCCATGAAACGTACACCCACTATCACCGAGGATTGTTCCATCAGGGGCAACAGACGTAACGCGCTATCTGATGCGTGAGGATACCGTGCTAATAGCGGATCAAGGGATTAACTCACTTCCTGAAAGGATTATCTCTGGGATACGGATCATGCAAGATACGGATATTACCCACGGATTGTTCTGCAGATCTCCTGTGCTGAGGTGAGTGCTGTTTTGTTCAGCAGTTTTCACGTCTGATTCTTCTACATGATTCACCCAATTGCACAGGCCTGCAACCTAATTTCTTGTAGGTCATTTGGCTTTGTGTTCACATCTGCTCCAGTCGAACCAGAGCCTGTGGTGTTCGATGCAGCGGAAAACAGACTGACAAGAAAAGCCAGAACACGAAGGCCTGTGGTTGGACTTTGACTGAAGAGGGGCAGGGGCGGATCCAGGATCTGGTGGGCCCGTTGGGGGGAGCATTGGCCCTGGCCTCCACTTGGGAAAAATACCAGGCCTGTCATCACCAATGTGAACATGAAACTTGTGCTTGCGCACAAAATCGCAGGGGTTCGGGGGTCACATCCAGGTGTCGAGCTTCAATCGCGTTAGGTCCTGGAGGGACGTTGGATTTTCACAAAGCTCTGTGGAGAGAAGGGTGGAGAGCCAGGAAAACACTGGTTGTGCGGATGTGAAGCTTACCCAAGTGTTTCCTGCAGTTCTGTTGGAGTTTTGCTGGAGCAATTTTCTGCTGATCTATAAATAATACGGGTTGAAAGGCACGTCAAACAATGAGGGTCCGAGGGATAAATTCCGTGTAATTAGAGAGGTCAGGGAGGTGGATCCAGGTTCTGATGAGGCGGATTCATGATGAGCTGACGACTTGTGGGGGGGGGGGGCGGGGGTGGTCCTTGACTTTGAAAATCACAGCATACAATGATCAGAGGTGAAGCCAGGGGTATCAAATTTGTGTGCACAGGCTAAGGGGGCAGGGGACTGCGCATTCCTTGGTCCCGCCCCTGGGTCAGATGATTATCGAGAGCAATGCACCAAATCAAGGCAAAACGAGGTACGAGCTCTTGGAACACAATACAAAATTGATTGACGAAAGTTCCGTGGTTGGGGCCTTGCCTGTTTGGTCTCGATCTGTGGACATACGGGTGTGCACACGCAGAAAATGGGCACAAGTCACGGACAGCTGTGGCTGTCCAGGTTCCAGGGCCCAATTGGGAAAAGATTCTGCTGAAACTGGCTGCTTCCGCCTTCATGTGCCTCGCCCACATATTTTCAAACTGAGACTGCCTGCAACCATTTCGCCCCCCCCCTTACAAACTGTTTCAGACCAAATGTGGTGTACTTCGTCCAGTTTCACTGCAATTGCATTGCTGTCTCCAAAGCAGATGTCTTGAGAGAACAATGGTTGATACACGAGAGCTGCACGCAGTGTTGGAGCCTTGTGTTTATCATGGGTTGATCCAGGAGTTGATGACCCACAACTCTGCCAACGGTTGTGCTTCGAGAAAGAGCAAAAGTTGCCCTGTTTGACAATTGCGATTCAAACTTGGCAAAAGCAAGTTGGTAAAGTCAATGGCACATGAGAAAATAATTTTTAGTTCACCCATTCTCAAACCACATTGACAAATGGTATTTTGTGCTGAGTAGGTTGAGTCATAATAGTGAATTGTCACAACAAAAACAGGACAAAAGATTGAAACAAGAGAATCGTGCCAGAATTCAATGAGTAGCAAATTCACTGAAACTATCTTTGAAACCAAAGATTGCACACTTATGGAAAACAGCTGAATGTCGTTTTTCGAAAATTGTTTTGCATTAAGTTTGTGGCGGCCCAACTGAACCTCATCAAGACAACTAAATTGCATTAATTTTGATTGTCAGAAGCAAATGCTCATATTGAGTGTTGTTTGGGCACTGAGGAGCAATTGGGACACAAGCCTTTGTCCATGTTCTTGCACAATATCTTGTTGTTCTTTCTTATCACAAGTGGGCTGGGATCCCTACAGGGCAGCATGTGGCCCAAAGAAATTTTAGGAAAACACAAAGCACTTGTTGCTGAACCAAAGAATTGGCTTCAATATGTCAAAAAGCTGTTGTTGGGAAACATTTGCAAATTTGTTTTTCAGTCAAAAGGTCCAGCTGAGCTAAATTTTAATCTAAATTACAAAGACAGCAGAACGAAACAAAGGCCTTTTTTAGGAGGCAGAACAGGGCATGATTTTATCAAGTTTGTTCAAAGTAGCAAAACAAAGTTGCTGGATGTCATGAAATGGTCAAGAGTAAATGAGTACAGTACATTCAGATACACAAGTACAAAATTAGACCGACATACGGATAAAACAGACCACCAACATGAAATAATCACAAAGCCTGTTGGTGTTGTGGTGAAACAAATTGACCTGTATGGGATGCCAGACAACATGAAGCGTCCAGTCGGAGGCAAAGCAGGCAGCCATTCCTTGCTCTTCTTTCTGCACAGGAACTTGAGGTTGAACATCACATTTGATCGAATCACTATTTTCTTGGGTGACTTGCACAAATGTTTCATTGGTAGTGTGTCAGTATTCTACAGTGGCTTCAGAAAATTTATCAGTTTCTGTGGTGTCCATTCAAACATGGTTTGTTACCCACCATCCAGCCAGGTTGAATTGAGGACAATCTTTGTCTTTCAAGTTTTGTTTGATATTCAAGTTTCCTTTTCTGTGATGGACCCAAACTTTGTGGTCAGCCAAGATCCCACCAGATTTTCTGTTTTCCCTCAGTGGATTTTCAAAATCATAAAATCACATTTGTATGTGGAGAAATACTTCATAAAGGAAAAGAAATACAACATTTTGCACATCTTGCTGCACACATCCATGACTGAAAGTTTTGAAATTCATGATGGCCCTGGCATATTGTCTCCACTGTTAAAACCTGTGCGTGCAGACCACTACTTGACATCCACTTTTCAGTGTGAAGTTTATCTTTGGATATATGTGGAAACAATTGAAGCCAAACCTTCAGATCTGCTCTCATACTCTGCACAGAGTACTCCCTGGAGAAAAATGGTTTATCTGACATCCAACACACAAACAATGCTCTTCAATTCCAGCAAAATACCAAGTATATCAGGCGTGCTTTTTCTTTCCATAACAGCCTTGGTTCCTGCAGCAAAGATCATTATTACAGTTTCAAATCTGTCATACACTGGCACAAATGACCTTTTGTGCACCTTCAGTGGTCTGTCAGTGTATGACACCATCCCAGAAAACACCAATGAAATTTCTAACTTGTGCTTCACCTGGGATGGTGTCTACCAGTATCCGAGTATAATTTCAAAGTCCCCAAAATTGTTCCTGATTGTGTATGACAACGACAATTATGGTTGTGTTGCTGTGCAGTTCACTGCAAAAACAACACACTGTACATCTGTTGTGATAAATGCTTGCGCTTTTAGTTTTCTCTGTGAAGCTTCTCATAATGCCCTGTGTAGTGAATTTCAGAAAGAAACTGAAACCCTTGATACAGATTCCACAGTGGGTCAAACAATAGACGGGCAAATGGCAATGGCTGGGACTCCGGGATTGAGGCCTTCTTATTTCAAGTTTTCAGTGGAACCCGAACAGTGTTTGATACTCCAACTGAGGCACAAGTTGCACAAGTTGGAAGAGCTGTTTGATCAATGGTTCAGGTGCAGAATAGACCAGATTCAACATTCTTTTGAGGCAAATCCAACAACACTTCAACACAGCATAAAAGGCTTTGTTTATGGTGAGCTTGTGAAAAGTAGTTTTCCTCAGCCTAATACATTGTGTGGATTTATCAAATCAAAGTAAATGGATTGAATGCTGTTGTGTTCAGAACTCCACTGTTTCCTGTGACAATGCTGAACACAACTTCATGTCTTTTTTTTGTCTTTTGCCAAAGGTCATGAAAAAGTTACCATTTGGGGAGCACCTGACTATTTGTGTCACCAAACAACACACACTGATGTCAAGAAGATCCAACACTCAAGCAAAAACTGTTCAAGTGGATTTCAAAGAAAAGTGGTCGGTTTTCCTGACAACTTCTTGAATATGATTCACTATGGTATCTTTTGGGAAACATTGCAGATGAGAGAACAATTTTCATTTTCCTTAAATTACTCACACACAGTTCCAATGCTTACAATCCAGCCATCATTAGGAGTTTACTTTTACCATCTCCCAGTGCTTGGGAAGAGTTGGGTGGATGTTGTTGTCACTGCTCACAGGGAGCCAGACAAGGAAGAAACCAATGACTTGGACACCATTCCCTTTTTGACGCATTTGGGACGTTATGATCTGTTGAACACAATAAAGAAGTTCAGAGATTACAAACTGATGCTTTGTGTAGCTGAGTCAGCAAATAACACAGCAAACGTGGCTGTGAACGTCACCACACAATTTGAAGAAAATCAAATAGAACTGGCGACTGGAGTTCCAATCAGTCTTCGCTTGCAGTGGCACTCAAAAATCAAGTTGTCCACACAAGTGAAATGCGAGCTCATATCCATTCCAGGAATATTTGTTTATGGTGACATTGCAGCAGATTTGCATCATTTTATGTTGGATGTGTTTTGGATTTACAACAGCTACAAACAACACAATCAGTATGCTGGTGGAGCACCCAGCTATTGTGGTGTGAACAATTTGGAACCATTCATATACCACAAATGTACAAATGCATCTTATTGTGAATTGTATGATTACACTTCAGAATGTTTGTGGTTCCCGCAACAGCAGTGTGTCTATCCCTGCACAAAATTCAGTGTGAAAGAATCCCAATGCACAGAACAATTTTCTTTGCCAATGACAGACTTCAGATTCTGTCTCAACTACAGTTCCATCCACAAACACCAATACTTTTACATCTTCTACAGACAATTTCTTTTGATACCCAAGGAAACTGGAACAAGTAAAGTGGGAATGCCTAATTTTCATGAGAACCTTTATTTTGTTGAATATGTTGATCTCAAGCCCCCTCCAAAAAAGACTTGGAAGGAAGCCTCTGCTTTTTGCAGAAGAGTGGGAGGTTTCTTGCCCAGAATCAACAGGAAAGATGAACTGCGTGATCTAACAGGCCTTTTGAAATGGTCAAAGGATATGCCCCCGGTCGAAGCTGTATTTCTTGGTCTGGCATCACATTCCAGCATGAAGGTACGCAGCACTGTGAAAGAAACCAAGTTAACATGTCACCAGGTGGACTTGAATTTGTTCCCTTTCTGACCCAGCATCCAACACTGTTTCAGTCTCCCTCAATTGTCTTTCACATTTCGTTCTGGTTCCCAAAACAAACATTTGAACAGTCCATTTTGCCATCACGTGTGATCAATCCAATTTGCCCAGAGAACTCTTTTTGTGCCACACAGGGATGGTTCATTTGGGAGAATGGAGATCCTGTGTCATATCAGCTGTGGACACATGGTGAGCAGATGAACAGTTTGAGCATATCTTATGCTGTGCAATACAAACTGACTTGTGATCACTTGACAACACAACAAGCATACGATGAAGTTGCTTGCATCGCCTTTTTGCCATTTCGCTTTCCATTCACAGCAACCAATACTCTACAACCACAGAAAAATGTCACACCTACAGCACAATGTACTTTGATGTTTCTAAAAAATTTGGCGGAACCTGAATGGTTGCAGGTAAACTGTGATCACCAGCTTTTGGGGGATATTTTGTGCATGATTCCAGATGCTTCTTCACAAAAGAGTGGTTCCGTTCACATAAGTGCAGATTTGAGAATTTTTGACACTTCATGCATCTTAAAATTTGGAGAATGTTACCAGTTTTTGTGGATTTCTAGCAAATCTACAAGACTTATTGACAAATCAAGAGCCAAGAAGTTTGATGTTGGTCTGTTCTTAGACTTGTTTGATTCTGTAAGTGCAGAATTTCCTCCCATTTTTACTCAAGACTTGAAGCAAGTAATCACTTTCAACAGGTGTCTGAACAAGCCTCAAGTCGCCACTCTGCAGAAGGCAACCTATGGCTTTTCTGTTGCTCATCAAAAATTTTCCTATTTTGTTAACAAGAGTGGTAATGTGTTCAAATGTCCAGGTGGAAGTATTATCTCTGCTCTTCAAGTGTGTGATGGTGTGCCAGACTGCAAATATAGTCGTGATGAAGATGGATGTCTGTGTGACAGCAAAACAGATACACCGCACAGAGGGAAGTGCAAGTATGTGTCACTCAATAGTGACGAAAATGTCACAAGATGTTCAAAGATGTTCCACAGGTTGCGAAATGGAACCTGTGAAATGTACAAGTTACCAGTTCAAACAGAAACCAGAGTGGTTGACAAACACCAACCAAAGATAGGCAATTTTCCAGCAACAGGAAATTCATATGAAACACTTTTTTTCCACAAAATGATCAACACTTCACAATGCTCAACAAATGGCCTCTTGTCATGTGGAGCTGGTTTGGCTGTTTGCTTCAGTGTTTCTGATATTTGCATTTACAAATTGATTCAAAGATATTTACTTCCCTGCAACAATGGTGGAAATTTGCAGCAGTGTGAAGACTTTGAATGCAACATGAAGTTTAAATGTCCCAGATATTATTGTGTTCGCTGGGCATATGTATGTGACAAGAAATGGGACTGTCCTGGTGGTTTTGATGAATTTAATTGTGTCTCAAAGACAAGTTGCAAAAATATGTTCAAATGTGTCAAAAGTGAAACATGTATTCATGTTGGTGATGTTTGCAATGGCTACCCAGATTGTCTTGAAGGTGATGATGAAAATCTCTGCAGACTTCTCAATTTTGCCTGTCCTTCTGATTGTGACTGTGTGTCTTTTGCACTGAGATGTACTGACACAGGTTACCCCCTGAACTGGCGACACAATATTCCATATTTTGTCATTTATGTGAAAAATTGTGGCAAGTCTTTTGTTGAGGTCCTGCTGAGAAAAATTTCAGTTGCCAATATCCTCTCCCTACAACTGAACAGGCTGAGTGATGTGTGCAAGTTAGAGCTGCCACAACCAGGGGAAATATTCATTCTGGATCTCAGCTTCAACAAAGAAAAGACCATAGAGAGGAACTGCTTGGGGAATACTTCTCAATTGATGGTCTTTCACCTCAACAACAACATCCTGTCCCACATAGCAAATGAGGCATTTCTTCAATCAAACACTTTGACTTACTTAGATTTGAGTCACAACTTTTTATTGAGCATCAACAATGAAATCTTTTCAAGTGGGATCAAATTTCTATTTTTGGCCAACAATGCCTTGAGTGATGTTGGCACCACTGGATTTGGTTCACTTGACATTGATTACCTCTTCACCAAAGACGATGGCCTTTGTTGTTTTGCATCTGGTGCTTCTGTTTGTACTGCACGTAGACCTTGGTACAAAAGATGTTCACGGACGGTGAGAAATACTGCTCAGCAAGTGACTTTGTATTGTTTCACTTGCATCATTTGTGTTGCAAATGCGGCATCCATTATTCTTCTGCAAAGTTCCAAGGGGAAAATGTTTGAAAAAAGAAAATCCTTTCAAAAAACTGCAAAAAGAATAAATTTTGTTGATCTGTCATTTGTCATCTATTTGACTACTTTGTTTGTTGGTGATCTTGTTTTCAAGGAAGGAATTGTCCTGAAAGAAAAGCAATGGAAATCTGGTCCCTTTTGTTTTGCAGCATTTGCCACTTTTCTCAATTTTGGTTGGTTGTCTCCACCAATGTCAGGCTTCTTGTCACTTTCAAGGTTCATGGTGGTTCTGCACCCATTGGACACACAATTCAAGGAAAGTGCATTTGTTGGAAAGACAACAACAAAAATAGCTGGTTCTGTTTTTGCACTGTCAACACTTGTTTCAATTTTTCAGAGTCATTTTGAAGGGATAACAACGAATATTTGTTTCCCCTTGGTGGATCCCACAGGTTTATCAATCATGATTAAATTTCTGGTGTGGGTCACAGTTGTGCTCGAGTTCTCAACTTGCATATTCACCATTGTCATAAGCATAGCACTGACACAGGAAGTCAAGAAATCAAAAAATAAAATTGCAACAGCAACTTCTGTACAGAAGTCAAACAGACCCATTATCATACAGTTGACAACACTGGTTGCCTCCAACATAATTTCTTGGATATCAAGTGGTTTGATATTTATTGTTGCCATGTTTGAATATTTTTACCCACTGGACATGATCATGTGGACAATAATCATCATCATCCCCTTCAATTCTATCGTCACTCCTGTTGTGTTTATTGTCACAACAATCAGAAAGAATTTAGACCAGAAATAAAACATTTTACATGACACAAAGTGAAACCAAGGCAGGTCAGGAACTTAAACACACATCAAACAGCTCCATGGACACAACTCCTCAACGTTCCTCGTTGAATTTGAACAGCACTCTGGTTTCCTGGCTCAAACCTCGTTAGCAGACCGGATGCACTTGATATGCCTGTGCGACGTGTACTCGTACTCGTGCGAAAAGAACCCTATCAGGTCCAAGTGAAGCAGACACGTGGAGTTTTACGTGCAGCCTGACCCTTTGTCAAGCCATTGTTTTCACAGTGATTTGTCAGCGCGTGAACAAATTCGGTTCCGAACTCTGGGACTTGGAAACACACTGACCTTGAGGGCACGGGTCGTGGAGAACTGGTCTGGAGGCCCCGGGTCCTGGGTCTTGGGTACATACACACCAATCAGTTTCTTACGTACGTCCCGACCTCCACCTTCCCTGTCTGCCATGTTCTTTGTCCCTCAACTGGATGGACGTGGAACACAAATGTAAACGTAGCACAGTCATGGCAGGTGTGTGGAACAGTTTGCATTCAGATCTTCGAGTTCGAGTGTTGGGCCCTTTTTCCAGCAGAGCGTGCCTGCACGCAACAATCAACTGTATGCTTGATTTCAGTGTTGTAATAAACACCATCAAAAGACCCGCGGTTGTACACGAAACAAAGGCTGATACATCAGCAGCGAACTGATACGCACGATAGTTTCTACCCGCATAATTACCTGAAGTTGCAGTTTGTTTTTCACAGACGACGGGTGAGGCATGCAGGACGTTTTCCCGCTGTTTGCTTTTACGCCACTACGTACGCAGTTTGAGTGTTCGTCCTCAGCTGTCAGTGTCCCAGCCTGTGTGAACTTTTGTGCACGTGGTCCCTGTGTGTGTGTGTGTTGTTGTTGTTGTTGTTGTTGTTGTTGTTTCAAACAGTTTGCCCATGAGAGACAATAGAAACATCTTCTCCTTATCTGAAGTCATCATCCTTGTTCTAACTCAATTCAATGCGCGAACAAACGGCGCTGGGCTCAGAACCTGTGGTGAACCTTTCCGTATCTTTTGAGTAACGCTGATTTTCACAAGGAAATTTCTCCTTTCCCAGCGCATTCAAGAGACTGTGGTAAATTGATCTACGCTGAGACCGCCATTGCCCCCGGGTGCGAGATGCAACAGGGAGAGTCAGCATTGGAAATCATTGACCGTGTCTGATAACCTCAGCAGTTTGACACACAGGATCACGGGTACCATACCCATGGAGATGCCAGGTTCTGTCGTTAGCTTGAAGGATATCGCTTGGTTCGTATGAGCCGAAACTTTAAACTGCTGGGGCCAAGTTGTTTGGCCTCGGACACAATGCAATAAACTATCTATTCCATCTCGTAGTGACTGAGTTGGGTGTACTCCAGTTCAGCGAGTGATTTGGATGGAGCTCGATTTGGACCAGTTCAAATCTTAGTTGCTTGAATCAGGCCACGCGAATATGACATGTGCGAAACTGACTTGTTCGAATTTGGCAAGTTCGAACTGTGCGGGGTATGGGTGTATTTGAGTGTTTTCTTTTCCCTGCACACTGTGGGCTTCAGCAATTGATCTGCACTGAGACCGAGTCGCCCGGGGTGAGATACGATTCTCCCTCCTCAGCGCTGGGGAGACTGTGGGGACGATGCACACCGCAAGCGGCATGGGGCTCAGTGACACTGCACTGAATAGGGTTTCTTGTTCACCAAACTCCTCCCATGGGAGGACCCCAGGGGTGAAATTTCATGGAAGAAACAAGAAAGTTTGTGGATGGCCATGAAACATTCTGAGGGCCATGCGTACAAAAGATCGGGCAGTTTTTGTTTCTGATTTCTTTTCCTGTCAAGTTGTCAAAGCTGAAATGGGCCTGCCAGGAGGATCGCTACCCCCTCCAGCCCCTTTGGCCAGGTCCTGAATTTGGCCATACACCTGGTCAGGGGAAGCACGCTGAGTGGGTGACTTGTCCAGTTTGACCAGGAAAGCGTTCGTATCACTTGGTGCTTCGTTGGCAGTTTTGTGATGCTTGATGCATCCAGTGTGAAGCAAGGCCAGCAGAGAAATTTGTTTCAATCTGTGGTCTCTATGATGAAATCTTTGGGGGAACCAGAGCGCCATTTGAGCCTGTTTCACACTGAATGTGGCAATTGGTGCTGCTTCCTCACGGTGGTCGTTGGTCACATCACATCACAACCCATGACGGATGTAGAAGCTAACAAAGATGCACTGCTCACTGGAGCTGGAACGCCAAGCATGACGTGTCCACTGTGCCGCAGACCTTCCGATGGAACCAGCACCAAAAACCAGAAGGACACGTCACACAACGTGAAATTCTTTGTGAAGAACCCACCCGAGTCTCCAAATACAGGTTTCTCCGTGTCTGCATGGAAGACTTGCACGACACAAAACCAAACAATTTTGCGTCCGCTTCCACACATGATGCTTCGGAGCAGATCGTGCTGACTTGTTCCTCGATGGCAACCGTGTGACGCGTCCAGCATGCGGTGGCCACGGAGACCAATGACGACCATTTGTTACTCTTCGCGGTACTTGAGAGAATTAAACAACCTCGTTTCCGCCGCTTGAGACGCATTTCTATTCGCCTCATGAATAGGACATCATCTCTTGCGCTGAGCTGGGAATGCGAACACTTACATCAGTGTGGTTCCGGTGCGCCTGTCCTTGCAGGACGGTCACACGCCCTCATCGGACCCCACACTCTTCTCACAGGACCACCACACCCCACTCACAAGACCCTACACCCTCTTTGCAGGACCACCACACCCTCCTGACAGGACCACCACACCCTCCTTGCAGGACCA
>JAAUXT010141450.1_pt1 | contig 26504 bp, 22 predicted proteins | sample 7278171 | NCBI WGS metagenome assembly JAAUXT01 (sample SAMN14350112, study PRJNA611818) | marine sediment metagenome | isolation source: surface marine sediment (1.8m) | place: French Polynesia: Moorea | collected 2018-08
ACACACACACACACACACACACACACACACACACACACACACTACCATACTGCGCACACGCATGCATGCACTCATACACCACACACGTATTTTTTGCCAGGATCTTGTGCACTGGACCCAACAATTCAGAGTTCAAACCAGGAGTTGTCTGTGTTTGGACCTGACCGTTCTCAAGCTCGAGTTCATCCTGGTGCGAGCGCCCTCTGTGTCAGCATTTGCTCTCACTGGAACAGATCACACACGCACACACTGACTCTGTCCGTGACCATAAACTCTGGTTCTTGCTGTACAGATGAAGAAGGACATGAAGAACAAGGACGGCAAGAAGAAGAAGCACGCGCATGCGCACACACATGAGAACGCGAGGAGCGAGCAGGAGGCGGATGCGCCCGACGCGCATGATATGGTGCATTGCGAGGACGACCTCACCGTCCTCAAGCTCGAGTTCATCCTGGTGCGTGTGCCCTCTGGTGTGTGACGCGCGGTTTACATTGTGAGCGCCCTCTGTGTCAGCATTCACCTTCACCGGGAGCGGAACACACACACACAACACACAACACACACACACACACACACACACACACACACACACAAACACACAGAGACTCGAGTGCATGCCAGGCTGGAACACACTGCGCACACAGACACACATCACACACGCACACACACACACACATAGAGAGAGACAGACAGAGAGAGAGAGAGAGAGAGTGTGTGTGTGTGTGTGTGTGTGTCGTGGAACGATCTTGTCACTCTCAAGTTCGCTGAAGGACAGGAATCACCAACTCTCAGAATCCCACATTGTCGGTTCCTCCTCCCTCAGTTTCTGGAGCGGTGCACGGGTCTGCTGGACCTGCCCTTCGCTGCGCGGCGCATCTTCGACCAGGGCGGCAAGGAACACTTCTCGCTGCGGGCGCTGCAGCGCGACGCGCTCGTGTACGTGAGCTGCGGGGAGCCGTGGAGCGACCCGACGCTCAGCAAGGCCGAGCAGCAGCGCCGCTACCTGCTGTCCAACCTCGCCGCGGACGTCGAGCAGATCACGCAGTACCTCACGCTCAGGGACCCGGAGGGTGAGTTGTGAGGACTAGGTCACGCTGTGCGCTTGCGCCCCGTCACATAGAAATCGTTTCTGCCGACGTTGATCCAAGCACGCTGGAGATTGAGAACATTGAGATGTGGCGTTGAAATCCAATGGAAGCAAATGGGCACATTTTGTGTCACCACGTTGAAGGAAGAGTCAGTCATAAGGAAGTGGAATTCAAGGGACGCCCCCAGAGCGCCTGGGTGGGCAACGTCATCACAGCGGTCTGACACGTGTGAAAGAAGAACGCCCTCTCACAGAAGTCGCTACGGCCACTGAAAACGTCTGGTCTGGAGGCCTTTGGCACCACGGACCTGACACCAGGCCGGCAGCACCTGAAACTTGATGGTTGCCTGGTTACAGAGCTGTGTCTCGAGGTGGAGGGCGGTCTCGACGCCGGCGCCAAGCTAATCGTCAACACCAACGCGATGGCGGCGGCGGAGGCTGAGGACGGTGGCGGCGCGGATGGCGACGACGCGCATGCGCAGGAAAACCAAGAGTTCATGAAGAGCTCCGGGAAATTGTGAGTACAAGCGTCCCCATGGAAAGACAACGGATGGCGGAAGTTCTTGTTTGGAGACGCCCGGTGTAAGGTCCGTGCGTTTTGTTGCACTGTTGCAGTGACCACAGATACCGTGCAGAAAGAAATGAAGGACCTCCTTTGGTGAGGTTTCGTCCACTTTGGCGTTGTATTTCCAGCACGCACAATGTGCCTATTCTCTCTCAGATGCATGTTTGCAAAGCACTTCCTCCACAATGCCAACAGAATCGCTACAGTAAAGAGTAAAGTTGGAAAACATTGAAGGCAAATCATTCTTCACTTCCAAGTGTGTTTCAAAGACTATTTTTGTTTTGCGCGTCGTTTCGTCAGCCATCACCACGAGATGTCGCACGCGCGCGCGGACGAGCGTCTCAACCGGAAGAAGTGGCCGTGGCAGCGAGAGGGCGCGGCGGAGCCGGGCGACGACGGCGACGAGCAGCACTACAGCAACAAGCAGCTCTACCACAAATTCAGGTGACCCGGGGAACAAGCTCAGCTGGTTTAGCGTCGCGCTGGAAAGCGCGAGGTCCGTGGTTCGACCACTCCCTCTCACATCCAAAATTTCATGCGAGACTCACTGAATTATCCACAACATCCGGTGTGTTCAGCCAGAGGGGTTTTGGCCAAGAATCCCCAACCTCGTGGGGACCTGGTTTCAGCTTTTGAAAAATGTTTCATTTTGAGGAGAAACTTTAGTCTCCTGGCGATGAGGACAAACTGGGTTGATCGTGGGGTTGGAGCTCCACATCTTCCCCAACAGTCGATGTGCGCGAATTCAGATTTGTCTTGATGAATCGTGTTTTGACGATGCGCGAAGCGTTTGATTTGAGGCCACTGTCGTTTCTTTGCAGCATCAATGCGCACACGCATTGTCTCGAGCTCGACAGGTTTGTCGCCATGTTGTAAGCCCCTCCCTTACAAGCCTTGTAGGGCCGCATGTTGCTCGAGTAGACAAAAGGCAGTTTGAGCAAAGCGCTCCGTACCCGCCACACGTGCATGTCACTTCTGCAACGGTGGAGAAATGCACAACTTGACGTGCGCATGTGGTAGGTGGCGGGCGCATGACTTGATCTCCCTGAAAATGACTGCATGTCCTGATCCCGTCAACTGCATGCAGATCTACAACCTCACGAAATTGATCCCATCTTTCTGGTACCTGGAATCACTGATTTACATCAATTGTATCACAACACAACTAAAATTGAATTCTCTCAGCAAATGAGTTGTCCAACTGATCTTCGTTGATTCTTTGATTCAGACCCTGAGACAAGAAGCAACCCCAGTAGATATTCTCGGTGTAAGCTCGAAGTTGGTGTCTGGGCACTCAAAGTTGTCCCCCCTGTGTTAGCCAGTGCTGCATCGGATTGCACGCATCGTAGCCAGAAACAGGTCCGCAACTCAGTCTAAACCCGTTTTCTTTGAGGTGACTGAGCATGAGGTGGAAGAAGCAAAGCGCCCCCTGGGCGTTCACCACAAAGATTTGCAAAAAAACTAGATGTACGTGGTTGGAGGGGGCGCACGCTTTTGCTGCCCATTGAACAAAGTTCTTGTCTTCTGCAAAAGAGCGCAACACGATGTTCGGGAGCCAGTCTTTCAAACTCCATTCCAAGCGCCCGCAGTTCACGTTTTCAAGTCTCCGGCAGGTGTGACGAGTGCTGTGCTCAACCGTGCAAAATTCCGTGTTTGACGGCTGCTTCCCACGCTGTATTGACAGACCGAAGAAGCGGAAGCCGGGGACAGGGTCACTTCCGCTTCAACGCTTCCGGTACGACGACGGCGGCTACATCTCGTGCGCCGAGGACGACAGCCTCGTTCTGGGCGTCACCGACACCGAGGGTCGCATCATCGAGGTGGTGCTGACCCGCCGCAGGCCCGATGACGTCATGCAGAGGTGGAGCATCCTCGACAACGGGTACGTAGCCTGGGGCGCAGGGGCGAGGGCAGAGCCTGGGGCGAAGACATGATCCGGTGGGGAGGAATGCACTGCCGCGGCAGCGCCAATTTTTTAACTCCTTGTTGATGTTCACATTCCCGTGTGGTGGAGTTTGTGTGGACGATCCGCACAGCTCACAAGTTCCCGTGCTGAAACTCTTGAGACTTGTACAGGGACGCAATGCAAGACGCATTCAGTTTGAAACAGAACTGATCACAGTGGGCGTGATTCTATGTTGTAGACTTATCCAAGCGAAGTACAACCCCAACATGGTGATGACGGTTGCCATGCCGACCATGTCGACCAAGGACGAGGACGGCTCGCCCCTGACGTACGTCGGTTGCCAAGTGACGCTGCAGCACCGCAAGACGTCGCAGTTTGGCAGAGCCAATCAGAAGTGGGCGTTCGACAGCAGCTCCGGGTTCATCTCAGCCTTCTCCTCCTCCAGCATGGACAAAGGTTCGCGGGACAGGGTCCGGCCCAGGGGTGGGTGTCCGGCCCAGGGGTACGAGTCGACAGTATGGTCCAGGGACGGAGTCCGTGTGGCCGGTCCAGGAATGGTAGAAATGGGGCACAGGGGAGGCAGAGGCGGGGCCCGACTCATGGCCCAGAGGTGACGGAGTCACATCCAGGGGCAGGCGCCTGGTCCATTGAGCGCATCTTGGCTACAGGGCAGCAGAGGTGAGGCCTTGGCCGCCCATGGGTGGCAATGAGGTATGCAGGGGTTGGGAGCCCACCGCGACTGCACACAAGCCTTGTCGGACGAGGCCTCTTCGCGTGTTTTATGTCTCAGCGGCTGCTGTGATGGAGTCATTCCCTCACAGAAACTTCACAACGTGCACCAGTTTCAACGTTGCGTCTCGTTTCAGAAATCACGGCTGCGAACAAGGCGAACATTTGTTCCTACGCTGTGATGGGAGCCACCAAGATCGACCAAGCTGTGAGTTTCCACACTCAGTGACTCCCCGAGCATCGCGGCAGCCGGCGCGTGCTCTTCCGTAGTCGCACAGAGCGTTGTGCGCAGATCCCCTGCTCCCCTGCCCTTCAGAAGGAAGACCCTTTTGATTGGTGACAAATTCAAGATGGCCACCACGACTGTCAGAGATATCCTGGCGTTTGTGTGTCTCAACACTTTGACTTTCCAGGGGTACGTTGTGGATTTTCCGATCCCGAAGACGGACAAGAAGACGAAGCGCCTCCTGGTGTGCGCGTCGTGCGCACGCTCGATGCGCGGCCGCTTCAAACTGGAGCGCGTCAGCGACAACATCGACTTCGCCTGCGCCATGGGCAACGGTGAGAGCGTGACTCACTTTAAGCTTTTGCATTGTGGGAAAATTTCAAGCATTTTCAACAGAATGAGCGTTTGTAACATTTGCTGGTGGGTGCAGTGACTGCGCTGTCGCCAAAATTTATCAACAACTGAAGTGACGAAATCTGAAGTGATAAAATATTTTTTACTCCCCTCCCCCCCGCCTCCCACACGAACGGACTTTGGCCAAGTTTGCACTCAGAATGCGTGTGAGGTTCGGGTGATGACGTCATTGTTTCCGACGTGGAAACTCAACGTGGTCACGTGGTCGCGTTCTTGTTTACAGCTAAAGAGCACGGCATCAAGCAGATGGGGAGCCTGCAGTGCCTGAACGGGAAGGTGGACCTGTCGACGCACGAGGCGGAGCACACGCTCGAGGAGTGGGAGGCGCAACTCGCGAAACTCAAGGACGAGCTGAGCGTCAGGGCCATCGCCAAGGAGATCTCCGCCGCCAGAATCCCGTACACAGTCAAGCTGCTCGTGCACAAGAACGGGGAGGGACGCCGTAACCCAGGGCAACTCATCATTGGCTCCAGCATCCCAGGGGTGAGTGCGTCGCAGGGGTGAGTGGGCCTCAGTAATGAGAGTACCCTGAAGGTGAGTGCATCTCAGGGGTGAGTGCACCTCAGGGGTGGGTGCGTCATGGAGGTGAGTGAAGTGAACACCAGGGGATGGTCCATCCCAGGGTTGAGTGCGTCCCAGGTGTAAGTGTGTCCCAGGGGTCAAGGACGAGTGCATCCCCATCCCCAGGTGAGTGCATCCCAGTTGTAGTGTCCAGGTGGACAATTGTGACAGTCTTCAGCCACACTCGTATACAAACTGACGGTATTCTTGCTTGTCCGGACAGATCCTGCAGCAGTGCACGGAGCGTCTGCGTCTCACGGGCGCCGCGCGGCGCATGTACACGGCAGATGGCGTCATCGTCCTTGACCTGGACGACCTGATCACGTGGGTGCAGGACCGCTTCGTCTCCGAGGCAACTGAGAAACTGCGCGAGGAGGCGAGACAGCGCAGGAAGGGCGCCAACGGCGAGGCCAAAGGTATGTGAATGCCACCATGGCCAGACGCGTATCTACACTGATGCCACCAAAGCCAGGCGTGCGTCTGCACTGACAGGCATTTTCTTTGTACAGTATTCGTGCTTCTTGACGGACTTTCTCATTTGAGGATCTTTCAGCAATTGTATCTTGTCGGCGATTCAGACGCGTGTTCGTGCTGTGGAGTGTTCTTGTTCTGTTTGACAGATGAATCGAACCTGATGTCCAAAGTGCATTTCGAGGACTCGTCCGAGGAGGATGAGGAGGACGAAGAAGAAGCTGCACCAGAGCAACATGAGGAAGAAGAGCAGGAGGAGGAGGAAGAGACAAGTGAGATTTCACGAGACTTGAATTCTGCTGAAGTTGTGGAGGCAACACACCCTTTTACACGCAGCTGGGTAAATATGTAACTTTGCATGAAATTGCACTCTGGTCCCGAAACAAAACATTTGCTCACGAGGCGCGTGCCAACAGTGGTAAGTGTTCTTGTTTTTGGCGCCACAGTTCCGGAGGGCGAGCTGACGGTCGGGTTCGAGGTGAAGAACGACCGGCTCTTCTTCCACCAGGACCTGGTCGGTCACATGATCATCCCGAACCACCTCGAGGACGCGCGCCACGACGGCTTCGTCACCGCCTGGAACTTCTACGCCAAGTTGCCGGGCAACATCACGCTCATCGTAAGTTCCGCCACGCATGCGTACGGGAAGTGCACGTTGGCGCGTGCGCAACACAAGTTGGTGCACGCGTCCTTCAATTGGTACATCTGCAGTGCAAAATGGCGCAGTCCGAGATTCTTGGGCTGTCATCTCATGTCAAAAAGATAATGTGCAACCGTCTGTCGATGCCAGCTTTTGGCTGAAGATCGGACAGGAACTCAAAGGCTGTGCTGCGTTTTGTCAATTTTCCGGCTGCAACACAAAGATCGCGTTTGGCGTGGCGCCCTTGCGCACGACTTTGTTCGTTTGAAGCAGTGGGACCAAGCGCGAGTGCACTGCGTCTTTGCGCTGAATCGAACACTGCTGAAACAAGAACGTTGTTGCGCTGTAGATCCTGCGTCCGAGTCAGGAGAGCCTGAGCGCGTTCAGCATCGTGGACCAGGTGGAGCTGTCCATCGACGAGGCGGGACAGTACACCGTCGACATAGAGAACACGCCCAACCCGCAGTGGGCGGGCAAGGTCAGTACATGCCCAACCCGCAGTGGGCGGGCAAGGTCAGTACACGCCCAACCCAAAGTGGGCGGGCAAGGTCAGTACACGCCCAACCCAAAGTGGGCGGGCAAGGTCAGTACACGCCCAACCCGGAGGAGAGCTGACTCAGATATGATTTCCATCTTGTATTTGCAATACCTGTGTGTCTGGAGTCTTGATTGCACAACAGCTGTGGTGCCACACGTACAGCCGTCAGCGCGACCGAGGTCAGTTTCTGGTGTATCTCGCGACGCAGGGTATGGAGGTGAAGAAGGGCGACACGATCGCGTTCCACTGCGAGGGCACGTCCATGATCCCGTACGACGAGCTCACCGACTTCGACGTGGACACGTACGCGTGCGAGCTCGAGACGCCGGAAGTGGGAAACACGTACCAGATGACGTCACTGACGTCCAGGCACAACCGCCAGTACTCGCTCTCCGCAGTCATGAAACCAGGTTGGTGCGAGTCACGCTAGACGCGTTATGTCCTGTAAAACAAGGAACGGTGTGTCGCAAGCCTGGACGCAACGCCCATTAACGCGGACGACGCAACCCCTGACGCACGCAGTGTTCGTGTTGACGTTGCGGTGTCGTCTTCTGCTTATCGCAGGACCAGTTGTACTTCTTGTAGCAGACTGTCGTTCGACCATCTGCACATATATTCAGTGTTGTCCAGAGATGAACAGAGGATCGAGCCGATTTCCAAACAAACGCTGCTGTTCACTCCCTACTATTCGTGCAGCTGTACACTGACAATCACGTGACACGGTGCGTTCGTTTTCAGTGAAGAAAGAACCGAAGCCGAAGCCCCGCAAACCCGTCGCTGACACCAAGACGGATCGAACGGCGGCCGAGGACGCCACGAACGGCACCTCCGCGCACGCGCAGAACGGAGTGAAGAAGAAAGGCGGGAAAAGGAAGAAGCCGCGGATCGAGCCGCCGCCGCCGGACATGGTTCTCAAGTTCCCGATCGAAGTGTGGATCTCGAGCGGAGAGAACTTCGTGAAGCCGGAGCGTGAGTCTCGTTTCTCATTGGGTGACGCGCCGAACGCGTCAATCCTGGAGGTCAATGTCCTCGCATCACACTGGCTGCCGTTGGGTGCGGTATCAAAGTGCGCAAACAAGGAGTATCACCAAAAGTGTTTTCTGACGAAAATCGCGCAAATGGAAACGAGCAGCACTTTCTTGCACGCAACAACTTGGCCGTGTTCGATTTACCCTTGCGCTGGCAATGTTTTTTCTGCATCGAACTCAACAACTTGGTCGTGTTCGATTTGGCACACCCGTGCGCTGGCAATGTTCTTGATACATCGAACTCAATGTTTCACGCCCATTCTGAGACCACGGGTGCACCAAACCTAACGCAGACGCCCTTCCTGCACACGCGCGCCATCTGTTCGCAGACGTGGAGAAGCAGTTCGAGAAGTTCATGCAGATGCGCACGCAGCGCGCCGCCGTGTCCTACGAGCTCGAGAAGGAGAAGCACGTCCTCAGACAGATGCAAGGTGCGCCGCCTTCCGTATTGCGTAGATATTGCTGGGTGGGGGGGGGGGCGATACACGTGTACGTGCAGGCAGAGCCTCGTCTTCGTGCGCGTGCACGCACAACGCGTGCAAGGCAGCGTTTGGAGTTGAAGCAAAGCCTGGATACATGTGTGAACATGGCGTCCGGACTGTGGCCGTTGCAGGTCTTTCCTGTGTTTATGGTGAGAATGATCAGCACAAGCCTCCTCTCAAAGTACTCCGGACAGGCCTTTTCACAACGCTTGTCTCCCAACGTCATTGCATTGGAATCAGTTTCCTGTGTTTGAGATGCAAAGTTGGAATTCAGGACTGAGGCGGGTGGATTTGTACCACGTGTTTCCCTTGTCCGCAGGGCGGCGCTTCGAGGGCATGAAGCCGGGCGAGTACAAGTCGACGCTGAACCCGACGCACCCGGTGTCGATCGAGGGTCACTGGGCGGACCCGACGGCGGACGAGCGGCGGCAGCACGACACGGTGCACCAGCTGCAGACGCACCTGCAGGAGGTGGTGGCGGCGCAGCAGGGGCAGCAGCGCCGCCCTGGCGGCGGGGGCCGCAGGCTCGTCATCGACACCTCCAAGCGACTCTACACCCAGCCGACAATGGTGCGTAGTTCTCCACACACATCCCTCCTTGATATCCAGCTGTCCGCATCTCGTACTTCTTTGTAACGTCTGTTTCATGACATCCAATTCACTGCGGACCAATTTGCCATTTGGCACGTGCCCTTACCCACACGACATGACTGTGTTTGTCGCTTGAGCAGAAGAGGGCGCTGGTGTTCCCGAACGGCGAGTCGCTGACGCGCGCTGTCTACGTGTGGGGCGAGAGTCTGCAGGAGTTCCTCGACAACGCGTCCAGCCGCCTCGACCTCCGCAAACCCGCCAAGTTCCTCTACACCATCGAGGGGCAACAGGTAGCGCTGCACACTCGATCACGCAGGCACGCACCACACACACAGGCGCGCGGACACACACAAATACAGGCGTACAGGTGTGCGAACACAGACACGGACAGACAGACAGACAGACAGACAGACAGGCACACACACACACACTGACACACACACACACACACACACACACACACACACCAACAACTAAAATTGCAGTGTTCTGCGACGAGCCGACACCTGCGTAACTTTCCACCCAAACCTGTTTTGTGCAGCACATTTCTACCAACGTTTCCAGATCTCGGACGTGAACGAGATCGAGCGAGACCAGCTGCTGTGCGCCGCTGGGTCACGTGGCTTCGTGCAGCCGCGGGAAAACAAGCAGCACGTGGAGATCAAGGCGAACTGGAGCCGGACCCGGAAGCGATACGGTCCGACCGCCACCGACCTCGTCGTCTCCACCAATAAGAACCCCGAGATCGACGTGAGTGTTGCGCGACGGATGACTTCTAGTGGGTCGGTGTCCATTTCGTAGTGATCTCTGTTGGACACCCAAAAGTCAGTGATTTTGGCACCCAGGCTCTGACGCTTTTGACACCCAGATTTGGGCCGCCTTTGATTGCAGAGTCAAAATGACCGTTTTCAGGTGGATCCGTATGAGACTCCGGCGATCACAGAGAGCGCGCCTGCGCCGGCGCCCCGCCCGAAAACGTCGGTAGGGGGCAGGACGCGCAGCAGCAGCGGTTCCGACGCCGACCGGTAGAGGGCAGCGCCTCCAGAGAAACTGCGGCGCAAGACTCCGTCCAACTCAACAGACTTTTTAAAGCTGGAGTGAATGATACGCAATACATGAACATGTGTACAGTTTCCCCCACTAGATCTGCCTCTTTGCACTGAAGTCTCAGTCTCTCCGTTGAGGGGTGCGACTGTTCCTCTGCAAACAACGGCCAACTTTAAACTGGCAATGATTGATGTTAAGATGTTTCCTTGTTTGTTTTGAAATGTGCAACAAGACAGCTGGTCCTGTGTCGTTCGAACTTGACTTTCGCTGTCTCGGCCGCGTCAAGCAAATCTTGTTCATCGTTTCGGGGGAAAGTCGTTTGAATGAGGCAGGACGGCGTTTGTAACATATCGCATGATCTCATCGTCACGCCCGCGGATTCGGACTTCAGTGGTTGCGAAGCGTGACATTCAGAGCGGATCCAGAAAGGCTTCAGCCCCCCCTTCTCTGAACCCTTTAAAAAAACAATTTTCTTCACCCAACCTGGGCAAAATCCTGGATCCGACCAAAGAACAAAATTCGAGAAACGGAGTCAGGTGCTAGGATCGGATTTTTGACGCTCCTGAAACACGTTGAATATTTGTCGCGTGAAAAGTGCGCTTTGTCCTGTGATTTTGCCCCGCAGAATTGTGTTGTTATGTTGTTGGCTAGTCACGTGACTTCACTGCACCGTTTGTTGAAAAACGCATCCAAGGCTATTTATTTCTGTGAAGCGGCATCATGGTGACTTCTCACCGATCAAAACGTCACAAGACGAACTCACTCAAGTTTATATGTTGACGTGTCCGTTACGCAAACGACACTGACCTCTTGCTGCACCCTCCCCCCCCCCCAGCCAGAAGCACTCTCGCAGTCCGGCTTCAGTAGACACCCGCCCCATCCCCGATCGCCTTCTTCACTGGTGAACCAGTTGTGTGTTAACCTCAGTGTTCGAATTCGAACTACGTTCAAATTTAATACGCCCTTGTCTCAATTTGTTCAAATTCAACACGTCCTTATCTCAACTTTGCAGAGCCCTGCGGTATCCAAGAGGAGACGTGTGTCTGTTCTGTCAAGGGTACTTGTTTTCCGTCCAGATGATCAGAGCGTCTGTCTGTTGACAGTGCGTTCTGGTCACTCCGAAGTTCAATCTGTCTGTGCACAGTGAGACAAGATTCCATTGACACTCCGCCGCAGAATTGCACCGAAACCTGTGATATGTAGAAACAGCCGTGATAAATGGATCTTTTACACGTTGTTGCCTCGTCCTTTTTGCAGACGTCCGTTTGTTGTTCGTTTTGTTGTACGCCACGCGCTGAGCCGCTGCGCGTATCAAACCCTTTATGTTCTTGTTCACTGTTTTGTGCAGCTTCACAGTGCATGAATAAACTTTTTCATCTGAGAATCCCACTGTTGTCTCAGTCCATCGTTTCGTGCGTCAAGTCAAGGGAAAATAGATCCACTTTTTGCCCCAAACAACACGTCACAGAGCTGGCGTGCTCCATCAGGAGGTTCCCGTCACGTGACGTCCGAACATTTTTGAAAAAGTGGTCTGAACCCCCACGAGGGGAGACAGGGACCCGTTCTGAACATCACGTAGAAAACGATCGGGAACTCGTCTATTGTCAAAACTCACGTCTGAGTCTTTCAGTTTCCTGTATTTCCCCTTGAAAACAATGACGTGAAAAAAATGGCACTTTCACTGTCGCGCGCAGCGTCAAAAAGCCCACGTTCACGTCTTCGCTTTGGTCCACGCTGTTCAGTGCGGAACCTCCCTATCACGCTGTTCAGTGCGGAACCTCCCTATCACGCTGTTCAGTGCGGAACCTCCCTATCACGCTGTTCAGTGCGTAACCTCCCTATCACGCGGTTCAGTGCGGAACCTCCCTATCACGCTGTTCAGTGCGGAACCTCCCTATCACGCTGTTCAGTGCGGAACCTCCCTATCACGCTGTTCAGTGCGGAACCTCCCTATAAAGTCTTGCGCTTCGGCGGATTGAGTTGATTTCTCACCGGCGGAATGTCCGCCGGGTGCATGAACTCTTCGAGCTGGACCTGTTTGCGTTTCTTGAATTTCCGCACGGGCTCCGCGGGGAGCTCCTCGAAACTGCGCGACTGTTGGTACAGCTGGGTCAGTTCGTCCACCAACACGGGGATGTAGTCCACAGACTGATGCAGGCAGTGGATCCCGTTATCGAAGCGAACTCCTTTGCAATATTGTCCGGCCGGCAGTTCCGCTGAAAGAAGACGATAATATTTCGAACACACCCACCAAATAAGTTCGAACACACTCGAACAAGGTGCGAACATTTTGATCAGAAACCCTGTTCAAAACCTGATCTTGAATTCTGGTGGGTTTTTTAGTCATGCGAAGGCGACTAGTATTGTCAGTATGTGTCTGTCTGTGATGTGTGACCCGGAGGGACCCCCCCCCCATTGGGAAATTTGCTAGGAGGTCCAGATCTGACCTTAAAAAAATTTCAATTTTGTTAGGGTTTTTCAACTTAGAAAATTTTCAGCTAATAGGACCCCTCCCCCCCCCTATCAGGAAATTTGCTAGGAGGTCCAAATCTGACCTCAAAAAAATTTCAAAAGATTTCAGCTGATGGGACCCTCCTAGTAAGTATTTATGCCAGGTTCAGGGCCTTTGGGTCTGGAAACAGCATAAGTATCATTTGTGTGCTGGCAGCCAAGGAGGCAACATCTCATGTGGGCTCTTGAGAATAGCAGGGGCTGCCATTATACAGGTCTGGGGGCTGCTATTTTGTTTTGTGGCTCTACATCTCTTCTACGGATATCAGATTATACGGATATAGGGCTGCCATTTTGTTTTATGGCTCTGCTATGGATTTCATCATCTACGGCTTGCTTGCGCGACATGTGACCTCCTGGTCATCTCGTTTTTCACTTTTCTTTCTCGAATGAAAGAGTTTGAATGACACAACAGGTGACCGTGACGTGCATCGCAACACCAGGCGACTGCGATATCTTCAATGTTCACCAGGTGCCGCCTCCTGTGCTGCAGGGAGCATGTGCCCTGGGTCCCTAACCCGGATCCTTTCTCCGCCGAAAAAATACTTGATACCCACCCTTTTCAAGGCAGGTCAAACTTTTTCCCCCGGGAAACAAGTGAAAGTGGGAGTTTGTGACTAAGGTCACACCCAGACCACCCAACCCCAACCCCGAGAAAGGATCCGTTGGACAACGCGGCAGAATTCCGTGTCAGAGAAAGCGGCCACTCACCATGCTGGACTATCACGTTGTTATCATCGTAGACATCGAAATGCTCAGGGCGCATGCCCAGCCTTGAGGAGAACTGCGCCTGCGCCGAAGTGTCCACAACGTGATCCTTTCCACCGAACACGACCAGCTGCGGCATTCTCTTCATCTCGAGCTCATACATTAATTGGTCCATCTGGGAACAAGAACAATTATCAGTGTGGACACGCGCTTCTGTGGCTGAAACAGAAAAATACACCTGGTCACCCAAGGGAACAAATCGAGGCGAATCCCGGTTTTTGGACGTTTCAGCTGGTGAGGAACTGGGGCCAACGATCCCAACCTGAAACACTGGGGACCAGGGGCGGGGGGCTTGAAAGTTACAAATTTGTGCCACGACACTGAGGTCAATTGCCCCTCAGCCCGCAACCCAGTTTGAATCGACCTCTGTGAAGCAAATGCGCACCAGTTCGACCTCGAGGCCTCCCAGAGTGAGCGTGTTGGAGAGCGACTGGGCCCCGCGCACTTCGTCCTCCGCCCGAAACAACACGGGTCCGTTCAGAGTCCGCAGCAGCGGCTTCGGCACCCCGAACCGCGACAGGTAGGAGATGGCCTTCACGTACAGGTAAGGATCCCTGAAAATGTGTGAACAATCTTTCACAAAACAAAGAACACAGACACCTGGGTATCTGGGTCACTCGACTTGTCCGTCATGCGCGCACGTTATTCACTTTGTTTGGTTGCATAATCTTTCATAAATCAGGAGCTCAGAATGAAGTGCAGCTCGGGCTTCACACGGGTCGGGACCCACGCAGCCCCTGAAACCCTTGGGCAGTTTCAGCAAACTTGGGCTCACTGTGGATCGTTCACAAACCGAGATTTGGGCCCACTTGACAGTTCAGTGCACACAGACCTGAAGGAGCTGCTCGGGACGGGCGAGATGAGGGCGACCGACTTGGGTTTGGTTCCCCTGGCAGCAATAAAGCAAGCTGCATCGCAGCCGATGCCGTGTCCAATCACCATGTCCAATCTGCCAATGAGAGAGCATTGAATTTTGTTCCCTTCGAAACATTTACGGTGCAACACACAACCCACTTCACGGTTGTGTCCTCATTCGTCAATAAACACAAGTTTTTACTGCAACAGCTTCGTCTTTCCTGACTTGGCTTGCTTCGAACAAAGACTGGTTGAATCCGAAAGCGAGAAAATTGAGCTGACTGACCGACAGCGTTCAAGAAGCATCGAATCAATTTCGCAACCAACAGAGGCTGGAGTTGAGCTCACCTTTTGAGTTGAATCTTTACCAAAAAAGACAACACAAAATCAGCTTTTTCGTGAGTTCTGAAGTGGTACAGGCGCTCGTCTTTCGGAGAAATTCCTTCGGTCAGGCCGTAACCTGAAATGAAAAGCAGGTATCTTACAAAACTCAACGACACGCTTCCAGCACGTGCGTTTGGTGCGAATTCTGAATGGTGGACAAACCGAAACAATCAGAACAAAGGCGCACCTGGCCAAAACAAGGATATTGCCCTGAAACCGTGGTCTTCCACAAGATGCTTGACCAGCGGCAGGAATTCTTGGTGATAGCCGCTGCAGCCGTGGAGACAGAGAACTGTCGGCATGGCTTGCCTCTGTTTCCATGGTAACCCGACGCCGGTGTCAACACAGGCCACTCTGAACATGCCGTGCACCGGGTAGAACCAACCGAATGGACCTGTAGAAACATAAAAGACAACCTGATCACGTGTGTTTCGGGTTGCCCTCAAGTGCGTCAGATCAATGACAAGACAACACCCATGACAGTGACACACCAAGAATCAAACAAGAAAATTGACAGATTCCGTGCCTCGAACCTTCGGGAGTGTGGAGGCGATGACTCAGCCAGTGGAACGACGAGTACCGCCTCTTCCTGGAGAAAGGAACTTTGGTCCGGTGAATCTGCCATTTGTTCACCTGAGCTGTGCTACACAGCCTGATTACCCGATTATCGCCCAGACAATGTCCGGCTGGCGCCCTTTTGACAAGACAAGTTTTGTCACCACCTGGTGTAGTACGGACACAACTCCTACAGACACCCCGCAACGGGTGCATCAGAGCTTTGAACACAGTTTCGCGGAGCATGATACTGATTATCACAGAAAATCATGAAAGGTCGTCTGCACCATGCTCCGTGACGTCACTTCCGCTGCGCCTCAAACAGGAAGTGATGCTCAAGTGAAAAGTCGTGTCGGTACTCGGGTGAAATATTTTAATTCTTGTCCTGTGGTCAGTAAAATTGGTCCAACATGAATGCGCACAGGGCAAGGAGTATGTCGTAAGTTGATATTTTGAAATCCTGGGTTTGGCTTTGGAAGAGGTTGAGTGTGCAGCCGGATTCGCAGGCAACATGGGGCAGGCCACTCGTCATTTGACCGGGTTCGAACAAACAGTGATGAACTTATGTCTGGTTTGCAGTCAAAATATGCAAGTCAAGAACAAGTGTTGACACTGATATTTCGTCCAATATAGGACAGTAACAGTTGCGAAAGTGTGACGTCAAAATGTCCAAAGTCTAGGCGTTGTTTACGTACCACAAGGGAAGCTGTGCAAGACCGCTGGACATGAGCTGTCAAAAATGTTCCATCGTTGTGTGTTGTTCTTTGCTGTTAGGAAGATCCATGGCATCTATTCGCCTTGGAATGCTACGTTTCCAATTGATTCTACGTGCTCGTATCTTCCCAAGATCACATGACCAAAAAAAGAAATAGAAAACAACTTCCTGGCTTTCGGAATTGTTTATGAGCGCGTGACTGCAAACGAAAGTGTCCTGGACATGTAGATATTTTAGCAGTCGTCCTGGGATTACGTGAACTTGAACAGACAGTAAATTGGCTCCCAAGGGCTGCTAAATTAAGGCAACAAGCAAAGCCTGGTCAAATCTTTGAGACTGCAGTCCCAGAACGCTGGAAGTGGAAAGCGAATGGAAAACATCAAATTGACAACGGAAAGAACACGGCACCACAAAATCTCTTGTTCTCGCAATCTCAGAACAGACAAAAAAACAAATGTGACGTTTTGCTCGTTTTGTTTCAGCACGTCGGGCACCAGCCTTTACAACACACTGGGATGTGCCAAAAACTGTGCTCAAGATGATATCAAGAAAGCTTATCGAAAGGTGATGTCTTATCTGCGTTCGATCTGCACATATTCACAACCGCAATTCCATTCACGGCTTTCACGATCAATTCTCTGAAACACGTGGCTGGTTCCGTTGAAATAATTGTGCATTGCCGTGTTTCAGTTGGCATTGAAGTTTCATCCAGACAAGAATCCGGACAACCCTGATGCCACGGAAAAAGTAAGATGGCTGTTCTCTCAAGTGACAAAACAGATACCTTCAGAATGTTTGTCTTGCTCAGGCCGGGGGCGTGTCCACACTGGATGGTGTTCTTGTTTTGCAGTTCAAAGAAATCAACTACGCGCACTCTGTGTTGGCGGACACAACGAAGCGGGGAATCTACGACAGATACGGGTCTCTGGGTCTCTACGTCGCGGAGCAGTTCGGCGAGGAGAACGTCAACACCTACTTCGTGCTCACGAGTCCATGGTGCAAGGTGCGTGCGGGGAAAATCCCGATGCGTCGAGCGTTGTGATCCAGTGAAGACAGGAGAACGCAGAACGTTATTCTTGCGATGCATCATGCCTGCAACACGTCTTTGGACGCTGTGCTGCACCGAGTACGTCGTCACTTGTGATGACTTGGTCGTTGACACTGAAACAGCTGCTGTCGACACCTGGTGACTCAATCAGACACCAAAACCTGTGTTCTTCAGGTTGCGAGCCGACCGAAGTTGCAGCCATGGACGAATTTTCTTGTGTTTCTTTTCAGGCGGTCTTCGTTGTGCTGGGGATCGTCACCGGTTGTTACTTCTGTTGCTGTTGCTGTTGTTGCTGTAACTTTTGCTGTGGGAAGTGCAAGCCGAGGCCACCGGACGAGGCGGGCGACTACTCCAACCTCCACGTGAGTTGAGCATTGCTGTTCACTGTGTTCTGTGGTGCCTGGACTTTTCTGTGTTTTGCACTGAAGCATGCGCGGAGTGGTGCTGTTTTTGGTGTGTTCTTGTTTGGTAAGTTCGTACAACGTATAAGAAACAATCGTGATTGGGTGAGACTACTGGTCACCCAGTTCACACCAGACATACACGTGTTTGACGGGTGTATGTGCACGGTGTGAACTGGGAGAATGGTCGTGGCACGGCTTCTGTTTTGCATGGTTTGCAAGCACAATTCCTGGCGCAGTTTTTTAACAGAAAAGTCTCAGGGCACGCGAGGATTGTGTCTCGCAGTTTAGAGATCGGCAGAGAAGGTAAGACACACGTGTTTTGTTTCTGAGTCACTGACCACAGGTCAAATACGTCATCAGCTGGTGAGTTTTTCCTTTGTTTTTGCATCTTGAGCACACCTCACCCGTCTTGTATCCACCACTTAGCCTTTTCTCTGACTTCACAGCGCTCGACTTTTCAGTCCTCGCGCCCGTTTTCGCCACAGGACCGTCCGACAGGAAGAAGACGGCACCACACACACACACACGCACGCACGCACGCACGCACGCGCGTACACACGCATTCAAACAGCACCTCGTCGCATGGAGGCCCCTTTCTGCATTTGATCACTGTTCTTGTTTTGCCTTGCTCCTTTTCTGTTTCTTCCCTGTGTTTTCTTTACGCGGTGAAACATGCTGGCATGAACCACGAGAGGATTCCAAAGTTCAGACGCAACGTGGATATTCATTTTTAGCGTGCACGCACTCAGCATGTCTGCGAAATATTTTACAGTAGCACATTGTCCAACTCTGCCCCGTTCTTTTCTGTAGAAACTCAGATTGAACTTGGTGTGTTTTTCTCATACATTCAGTTTCCACATTTTCTTGGTTTTTGCTCGGAAACTTCAGGGAACGAAACACTGCTTCGTCATCGCCAAAATTGTCCGGAAAAAACCTTCGTTTGTTTTCGTTGCCTGTGTGGAAAAGCTTTGAGTGAAACTAAACTGCGAAATTGCCGGGCGAACAAACTTGGGAGTCTGCAACATCAAAACAACTGGTCAAAAACATCGTGGGCCATCGGGCCACTGTTCCTTGAGCGCCAGACAGATTTTCACTCTGAGGGAGGCAGATATTTGGTTCGGTGGATCCAGGGTCGGGTCAGGCGGAAGGGAGTCGAACAACCGTGGAAAAACATCTGCCTGCAGCTCACAATTTGACTCCAACGGTACCTCGTCCGCCCCTGGATCCAAAAGAGAGTGAACAAATGAGTTTTGGCTCGTGAGTTGTATAATTTTGGTGATGTGTTCGAGAGCTGCAAGTGGCTGGGTCTCCCTGGCTGGCTGGATGTTGTACAGGTGTTGTGAATTCCCCCGTATCTAATGCATTTGTGGCCCGTTTCGCTACAGACGGAGGATGTGGATGGAATGCATGTAAAAACAGAACAGCCGAAATCCGTAAGTAAATCCGTTTGCTTCGTCTTAGACTCATCATCTTCAGCAGGGAAATTTTTGTGTTTGTGGACGCGTTTTATCCCTCCTTTCGCTAACGACAGGTAGTGGGTCCCTCAGGATTGTTTCACATTGGATGCGTCCGTCGTTGCGTTCCCTGTGAGACGAAGCTCCCGTTGATTTGTACAGGAAACACCACAGGGATACAGAACCTTTTGACTTGTCCAAGGGCACTGCGCCCACGTGACTCGAGATTCACCCGTGGACCCAGCGCCCAATGACTTGTACAGGGACGCAACGAACTGCGCATCCAATGTGAAGCCCTGACACTTCTTAGACATTCAAAACGCATGAAGCTTCATCATTGATTAGGGTAAAATGAGGGGGGAACGTTTTTGCTCCCATACTGCTTGCAAACAAAACAACCCCGGCGGATCAGGTCGCAAGTTGAACATGCTGGTCATAGTTCTCTTTCATTTTTAGCCGCTGTTTCAATTTTAGAGCTGCATCAATAAATTAGGTGCACACAGGCAGTAAATAATCAGACTGGCAGCATGGTGTTGAAACAGAACTACACGGCACTTACATGTGTATCATCAGCGACGTTTAGCAAACAAAGTGCAGCCAAATGCGTGGCGCGTACACGTGTGACGTGCGATTCGTTTGAACGTCGGATTTCGCGCTCAGGCCGAGCGCAGAGTTCTACACAAAATTGCAGCTGCATTACAAACAGCATTGGCGTGAAAATTCGGCGTCTACTTGCTACGTTTTTGTCTGCGCTGGTTTGCCGGTGGTCGCTTTTGAAAACTACAGCTCTTATACGTGTGCGTGGGGTGTCGGCGCGTGCGTGGGGTGTTGGCCCTTCACTTGGTTAATTAAAACATGACAGATTTGTCCTGGTGACTGGGTTTCTCAACGCGACATCCTCTTGTACTCACTGCAGTCCGAAGTGTCCGACGAAAACAGCACAGATCTCTCCTTCACAGTAATTACGTTGATTCATTTGAGTTGTGTTTCTTTTGTTGTTTCGTTACCCCCCCCCCTTTCCTTTCACAAACTTTTTGCCATGAGACCAAGTTTTCTGAGAACTCGCTGGAGAACAGCAGGGACCAAACCGACTGACGTAGGTTTGAATAAGCTGATTGTTTGACCCTTCTGGCGAAGGGCATTTTTGGGGCTGGGGGGGGGGTCGGTCAGGTCATGTGGGCCCCTCTCTGTACCTGATGTTGCTTGAGTCTCTCTGCCCCGGAGCAATCACACTGGTTGGATCTGGCTGTTCCTATGACGCGAGCGCAACAATCAAACAGAAAATGACTGCAAACGGAAAGCTCGTGAATCTTTTCTCCAGTGATGCATGCCCTGCTGAAAACTGTTTACAGTTCTCAAATTGGAGTCGGGGGAGAAGTCCCAAACTTGTGCCGCGAAGCGAGAAAAACATGATTCGCTGTCACTCAGATCGCGATTCACCTCATCCCGCCTTTATAACAAACTCATAAAGATCAATTGAAATGTAGAGGAGGGAGTGGAGTTTGTGCCTGCTTTGAATGACGCCAAACGCGACCAGTGTTTGCTGTTGAAGTTTGCAGCAAAAAGTGAAAGCTTCAGCTGTGAGTCGACAGGCGAAGCTGCAAAGCTATTGAGATCGGGGGGGGGGGGGGGTCAAGGATTTGGTCAGGGTGCGACACCCCGGTGGGGGGGGCAGTACCTACAGAACATGTCCAAAATGTTCAGACAGATGTGCCTTTTTCGAGGCGATGTGGGTAGAGAGGCGGGGCTCCTGAATCCGCCACGCAAACTTCACAGAGTTGGGACAGTGGGTGGGTGGCCCACACGTGCAACAGGTGTGTGCAAAGCAAATTTTTCCTGAATGGTCTCCGACAAAACGTTCACAAGTACATGACGTCTGCGTCAACAAGCTGTTGAAAGGAGTGAACATGTTTCGTTTTGTACACATTGTCTGAGCTCTCAATTCTGTGACGGGACGGAAGTGGACCTGCTGACGTGGGTTGGTGCACCGCCACGTCACCCAGACCCCGACCCTTTTGTCTTCAAACAAGAGGAGAAAATTCACAGAGGAGTCAGAATTCCACATTAACCCCACGATTGTGTGTTTCAGGAGGACTTCAGCAGCCCCGAGGGATCCCCCGGCGGCGGGGCCGGCGCCGCCCCTCCGGAGTACCCGATCATCGCCCAGCCGGCGCCCAGCTCGGCCACGCCCGACGCCGCTGGCGCCGACGCCGTCACCACCCAGCCGACCGAAACGACCTCCCTGAACGCCTCCGCGCCACGGTCCGCGTACGGCGTCGACGGTGCGGCGTCTTGAGCAAAAAATAGTTCCGTAGCGAATAGACAACAGTAATTTTCAATGAATTCCCAGGTGTACATGTTTTGGCTGCTATTTTCTGATTGAGCTCAAGCAAGACGAGATGGCTGGACCAAATGTGAAGTTTGGTGTGCACTCTTGTGATATTCCAAACCGTGAAAGCCAAATGTGCGAATGTAGGTTTGGGGTTCTGAAGGAACACTGTGATTGGCCAATGAGAAATCGATACAGGTCTACAGCTTCTTCCACGTGCTTCACCACGTGAGTAACCACGTGCTTTACGCACACAAATGCGTTGAACAGATGTACAGCAGAATGAATACCGGCTCCTCGGAAACACCCGAGCTTCCACGATAGAGTCGGTCACGTGATGCCGCCGAAGTCGAACTCCTCCAATTCAAACTCGCCTTCAACAAATTTCGAACAGATTTTGAAAATTGCCCTAAAAATTGCCATTTTTTCTCGGAGATGTGTGTTCGATCTGGGCGGGACCAGGTGAAGAGCTACGTCGGTCAGATCAACGACAGAGTGTTCAGTTCAGCATGTTTGTGATGTTCCATTTTGCTGGTGTTCTCATCGAACGCGAATTGCGCTGCAGAAACTGCAGTCTTCCCGGACAATTCGAACTCTGCTCTTGCCGAACAAACTATCAGAACAATTGATTGATTCATTCAGACAATTTATCTTTCTATTCCTTTCTTGGCCAATGAATGAATTTCACCCTTTTGGGGGTTCGAATTTTTGGCGGGTGTCGCCAACATGGTGAATTCACTCGGGAAATCCATTTCAGTTTGCAAGTTGTGAATAAGGAAGAAAGCAGTTGTTCTTGGACAGCGTACATTCAGTGTCTGATGGGACCGGTTCGTGAACCAGCGTTGCGTTGAGAGATAAGTACGATACTTTGTGTGAAGCCCTGGATCTAATCCACTGCTACACGCCTGGCGGTGAGATCCAGGCTTCTGACACGCCATCTTCTGGCTGGGAGTTCTTGGGTCCGCAACCAGACCTTGTGTGCTTTGTCGTGGATTGGCAGGTACACGCCTTGCTGCCTCAACCTGTTATGAATTGGCACAGGCAGGCCTTTTCCTCACGGGTGTCTCACGACGTTACACCGGATGTGGTTTGTCGTGCGTGGCAGTTGAAGCTCCAAAACGTGCGTGTTTTGTGGTCAACAGTTGACATCATTCGTCAGAATGACAGACAAACTTTCACTGTTCATCAAGTTTCTTTGAATTTGTTCGTCTAAAAACAGACGCGTTTGGTCAGCGGTCGACAACTCGCCTTGTACGACACAGGAGTGACACATTCCAATGTCTGTTTCCCTTGTCTGCTTTGCAAAACGTATTTCTGCAAAACGAAGAGAGAAAGCTTTGCAAAATAGTCTTCACAGGACAAATTACGTTTTTTTTTTCTCTTTGCTGAAGTTTGACATTCGTCTGCGTTTTCGCTTTCCCCCTTTTTCAACGATCAAAGCAAGAGAAAACGAAGGCGACATGCCGTGAGAGTGAGGTGACATTTGCTGTGTTAATTTTGGATTTCATTGCTCGGTCAGTTCTCTTCCCCCAGAAAACGCGAGAGCAGTTGTCCTGGCAACGGTTGTCTAGACAAAAGAGCCAAACTCGCTTCCAGACGTTTGCAGATCTAGTCAGTTAGCTTAGACACTGGGGCATGACGAAGGGAAATGATTGAAAACCTGAGGACCGAACTCTTTTGCTGGTGTGCATTTGCGGTGAAAAGATTCCAGTTCCGTTGTGATGTGTTCCGTGAACGTTTTGTTGTTGAGTGTGGCTTGCCCCGCTTGTGGGCCTGTCCTTGAATTTGTCACAGTTTCTTGTTCAAAACTGTTACCCGTTTGCGACGAAAGATTTTTGTCTTGTACTTCGTCGAGACGGCCTGTGGAACGTTGTGGAGGGTTCGCTGAAGATGTAAGTCCGAGTGTTGATTCAAATCGCCGTGTGGAAGAAAGATTTGGCGATCAGGACTCGACCTTGAAGGAAGCGGTGTTGTGCTGTCTCGTGTTGGTTCGACTGGCAGTGTTTCCCCCCGTCTTTTTGGTGCTTCTTCAGTTTGATTGCTAATGCGCAAATTATCAGTCTGCAAATTTGAGACTTTGCAGTGGACGGTTGGATCCGCTTCTTTTGTTTGTTCATTTCACGTTGATTTTCATTCATAAGTTATTGATTCGTGTCTTTCATAGGAAATATAGGGTATCTCAAGATTTGCTCGGAAACTGTAGTTTTTCAAAGAAAAGATACAATTGTTTGTGAGCTCAGAACTTGTGCCTTTGAGACGTTCATGGAGAGACAGTTATTTCTGGCCCTTGTATTTCCAACGTAACAACTCGCAGCCGAGGCTGCCCCGTGTACAAAACACCTTGAAACAAAATGTTCTTCACCTCACTCTGTTAGGAAATAAATTTGACTGACAAGTACAAGTGTACTGAAGTCGTTTTCTCCTGTTTTCAAGCCCCGCGGTTCGCCGTTCAAGTGCAATCACGTTGGTGTGTGTGTGTGTGTGTGTGTGTGTGTGTGTACCATTGACTTTGCCAGGGCAAGCGAGGGAGTGATGACATCATTGCCAGAAAATAATCCGTGGTCATTATGGAGCTGGAAACTTGACTGACCACCCCTCTTGGTAAGTCAACACTGGAAGTCAACATGGCAAAATCTACGTTTCTTCTCAGCCAAGTTGACATGGCGGAACTGCGGGATTTCCTGGCGAAGCCTTCTTGTTTTCAAAACAGACGAAGTTTTGGACGTGAAAGTGACATCTGGCAGTTTCTTTTGGGGGCAAATTTTGTGAAAGTTGTGCATGACGATTGATGATGAGCGCGTCTGATTGGCCCACAGGGTTCTCGAACACGCGCACGTGAACGCGTCGCATGCAGAACTTCCTTGGGAGTGGTTGTCCCGCGTCACCCCCAAATCCAACTTGCGAAGACCCTCTGGCTACGGGTCCATGTGTGTGAAACAGGTGCACGGACAGAGAAGAGACCTGTAGCAGTTGCAAATCATTTATTCCAAACAACTGAAGTGGAAAAATTTCGTCCGTCAAGTGTCACTCAACTTCACGAACACAACATTGTACGGTGCAAAGATTTTTCTTCTGCAGTTGAAGAAGAATTTCATGATTCGTGAGTCACTCGGGCAAACAACATGATTCATGTACGGAACCCCCCCCCCCCCCCAAGATTTCCACTGTCGTAAAAGAAACGTCAAAAGTCAACGAACACAGGTTGAGAAATGGGACGCGTTTCTCCGTAACTTGCAACGCTAGCCACGCCCCTCCCTGGACCAGCCCACAAGAGGGAGCCTTGGCTTAGAGACGGGGTGCGCCCCCCCCCCTCCCTCCTCTCCCGAGGTCAGCAGAAGGGCGAGGCGGTCGGGTCCAGCGTGGAGAAGGTATGCTTCAGTGAGCGCTCGTCGTCGGCTGCGGCGCCCGTGCCCTCAGCGTCGATCTCCTCGGGGAGGATGGGCGCCAGCATCGGCATGTCCGGGTCGAGCGGGCTCGGGGAGCCAGTCGGCTTCTCCTCGTCGTCCCGCAGGCGCTGCGCCGCCCCGGCCCCGGCCACGGCTCCGCCCCCGCCCCGGGGCTTCGGCTCCTCCTGCTTCCCCTGCTGCGCGCCTCGCGACCGGTTGTATTTGCCGTAACTAGGGGACCGATTCCCTTCAGGGGAATTTTTACTGCTGATAGGGGTGTAGAAGTCCAACTTTGTCTTTGGTTTGTCGTGTGTGCTTTCTTCAGATTTTGTCTCTGGTTTCTCATCCTTCACCGGTTTGTCTTGGGGAGAGTCCTTCTCATGGGGTGCTGTGTCTGTGGATTTGGATTTTTTCCTGAACCTGGGGTCACTGCGGTGGGACATGGGTTTCAAGTCTTTGTTCACAGGAGGCGACGTTTCCTCCTTCTTCCTATCACTGTGACTCAGCTGGCGAGACAGACGCGGGTCGGTGGGTTTTGGAATGGTGAAGTTCTCCAGGAGGCCACTGAGTCCGGGCAGCGGGGGAAGACTCGGCATCCCCGTCTTTTCCGATATCAATGGAAACCCGCTTTGTGACGTCGCTGCGGCGGCGGTGGTTGTGTTGGTGGGTGGTGGCACTGTGGAGTCGGGGGATCTGATGGAGGGCTTGTCACTAGAGTCCACTTTCCTCAGGTCATCCACGGGGATCTTTTTGGGACTCGCTCCTCCAGAGCCTCGCGCGAGCCGCTGCTTGTATTTCTTCAGTCTCGGGTCGTCCTTGAGGTTCGGGTCATTCAGAACCACGTCCTCCAGTTTCAGCGGCCGCTTTTCAACCACGATAAGTTTCCAAGGAAACGTGTCCTCTGTGTCGTACGAATCGACCTCGGGCACAGGTTCGGGTCTCGGGGACGGTTTGTCGGGCGGGCGCTGGCGCCTCGGGTCGGCGGCGGCGGGCCCCGACTGACCGCGCCCCGCCGCCGCCCCCGGGGCTCCACCCATTCCCGGCGAGGGCTGACTCCGCGGGTCCCGCGCCTGAACTCCGCTACCGCTGCAAACATCAAACGGAAATTCAACTTGGGTGTGTGGTACGACAGCGACGTTTCAACATGAATGCGTGCTTGGCGCGAAAGACCCCACGTTGTACGTGGTGGGCCACGCGGGCACGTGTGCGTGTGTTGTGTGTGTCGTGTGTATACGTGTCTTGCCAAAGGTTGCACCACTGACATGACATCATGTGTACTACGTACGAGTACAGTGATGCTCACTACGCGGACTGTATGTGAAATGCCACGTGCGTCAAAATAACACGTGGTAAACGTCTGACGCGACACGTACCTGTGCTGCTGCGGTCCCGGGGACCCGGATCCTCGGATGGCGCTGATGACCTTGGCGAGGTCGAAGCCTTGCTGCGACCCCGGCTGCTGCCCGTTCGACTGCAAGGACGGAGAACCAATCAAATGTGAGTCGTGACGGAGTTATTATCTCGCGTTGAGTGAGCAACGAGCAGGAACTCAACTGCCATTTGAGCACGTGACGAAATGCAGAACGAGAGTATGAGTTTGTGCGTGTGTGTGTGAGAGAGAGGAAGGTACGAGCCAGTGTGTGTGTGTGTGTGTGTGTCTGAAAGACACCATGAGTGTGCCTCTGTATGCATCCCCATGAAAGGGACAGACAGACAGACAGACAGACAGACAGACAGACACAGACAGACAGACAGACAGACAGACAGACAGACAGACAGACAGACAGACAGACAGACAGACAGACAGACA
>JAAUXT010030466.1_pt1 | contig 26495 bp, 24 predicted proteins | sample 7278171 | NCBI WGS metagenome assembly JAAUXT01 (sample SAMN14350112, study PRJNA611818) | marine sediment metagenome | isolation source: surface marine sediment (1.8m) | place: French Polynesia: Moorea | collected 2018-08
ACAAGGCAAACATAATTCCTCCAAAGGAAAAAGTGTGCGAAATGGAAGGGAGACAGTTGCACACTGTCTACAAATTCTGCACTTGAGGAAAGTCACAGTTGTAACTGAATTTGGCTACCAAAATTACTCCAACAACATCGATGCGCCCTTGGAGATGTTCACCTCAATTGCAGTTGTGGACAGGCACATAACAGAATTAGGCTACCAAAATTACTCAAACAACATCGGTGCACCTTATGAGATGTTCACCTCAATTGCAGTTGTGGACATGTAAATAAGGAGCGCAAGTTTCTCAACTGCTTTGCGCAAAACTTCTCCCGCTGAAAAATAAACCCCGCCCCAGAGGAAACCGCGCGAAATGCGCTCAGCTCCCATCAGAGCTGGTGACACCAAAGCACGGAAAGCTCTGATGCTCCGTACAGAGCCAGTGCCACCAAGTGATAGCCAGTCGAAATTGCTCCGATAGGAGTCAGTGACGGTCCCCTTACAATCGCCGTCTGAGTGCCTGGGCACGGCTAGTGTTAAGAGTACAGCCGTTCGCCAGAAGGGAAAAGATTCACACTTGCAACGACGGCCCAAATGATTTTTCTTGAAGCAACTGGTGTTGAGGTGTTTATTTTTTTGTCTGTTTTTTGCCCACACCCCGCGTCGCGCCTTCACGCCCACGCACCGCTGTGCTTGTTTTGTGCGTGTGTGCGTGTGCCCGTGCGTCCGTCCAGCTTCTGGCGAATGTGATTGGTTCGACTCACCCACATCTGAAGTGGCATCGCTGGAGTCGAGAACGGATTTCGTCTCCGCTGCAGCTGTCAGCAGACAGATCACCCAAACACGTGCCGCAAACATTGTTCAGTATCTTCCCTATCCATTTGCAACTTCTGATAGTCTTCTGCTTGACAAGATGGTTTTTTTTCGACTGCGGTAGAACTGAGGTACCAATTCCTACGCACACTGTATGTATGTTTATGGTTTGGCGAGGTTTATAAACGTGTTCTCTTGTTGGTTTCGCAGGAGGTAGGCAAAAAAGTGAGACTGAGTTTTGGCCAATAGAGAGGTGCTATTCATAAATCACCAAATTCCCAGCGTCGTACAGTGTAGCAGAAATAGATGGGTTGTTGATTCTTCTGACATGAATATAGTGCCTGCCGCCTGAGTGAGTGAGTGCGTGTGTGCGTATGCGTTTGTGAGTGAGTGAGCGAGCGAGCGAGTGAGTGAGTGAGTGAGTGAGTGAGTGAGTGAGTGAGTGAGTGAGGGAGGGAGGGAGGGAGGGAGTGAGGGAGTGAGGGAGTGCGTGCGTGGTTAGGCGTGTGTGAGTGTGCGTCTTTGAGGGCACAACTCTGTGTGCTGACTATGTTTCTGGTCATGCCTGCGTGCGAGCGAGCACACAGCCACACACAGAATGGCAGCTTGGAACGAGAGAGAAAGAGTCTAGCTCACAGAAACGACCACTGTGAAACAGCCCCAAGAAAACACGAAACTGGTTCCAACAGACGGCAATTGCGCACGCGATGTCTTGCAGATCTTTTTGTGCGTTCTCTGTGCACCTCTGGGGGCGCGTCTGATCTGCTGCCAAGTCAACACAAAGAGCACATCAGTCATCCCGGGGGTGCCTTTGAAGGCAACGGAATTTTGTTGAGTTTTGTTCAAGTAGTTTCAGCCAATGGCGACGAGCGCAGACGAAACCGGTAAATTCCCAAATCGTGCAGTAGAGTGGTGAGAACGACAAAGGGTGATTGCTGTCAAAGACAGCTGACAGGAACGAAGGGGGAATTGAAATGTGCTTGTGTGCGTGTGTGTGCGTGCCTGCGTGAAACATCGTCTGCGCAGACGGGATGGTGCTTGCGCAGACACAGATCTACTTGGATAATGCACCCACATGTGTCTTGCTGTGTTTCTTGTTTGCCAACTGAAATCGTGCCTGCAATGTCATTTTTCAATTTGAACATGGCAACTTTTCACATTCGCCTCTTTTGCATCTTGAGACTGTGGATTTGGGCAGTTGAAACTCCATGTAGTAAATGCGTACACACACGCAGGCTCTTGTGTAGAGTAACACGTGTTCCCAACGGTGTTTTCAGTCACACCTGCGGCTCCCCGCTGCTTCACCTTTGGAGGCGCGTCTGATGCACTGCCAAGTCACATCATTTATGCCATTAAAAAATCAACATCTTCAGAACTTGTTTACCTCAAGCGGCAGGAGACCAGAAAGTAAGGTTTGTCAGATGATTTGAAAAGTTTCCAGACATTTGCTTTGCGTGGTGTGTTGAACAGATCTGAGTGCAGTCGTATCGCAGTCTTCCCAGAAGATCTGTCTTCATTACTGACACCAGTACCTCGGGTCCGTTTGGCAAATGCGCAACTTTGGCAAAACCGCGTTGGAAAATTCCACCCAATATGACCCATTGCATGCTGAAAATCTTCACACCGATAATTTAATAGATATTCTTACGTTTGAGATGGACTTGAAGACAAAAGAACTCGGGAGTTTGTGCGGTTCGTCATTTTCTGTTGGTGCGAACCATTGGCGCCGTGTCAAAAATAACCTGTCAACTGCTGGTGTGGTACCCACGTCGCCGGAAGTCACACGTGACCATGCAGAAACTACGAGTGAAATCGCGAAGGCGCAACAAAATCTCTTTGTTCTGATTTGACCCTGTCGATTCTTACACGTGAACAAGCCGCTGTCAAGTCACAATGTTGTTTCATTGAGAAAAATCACACTTCAGAGACCTTATTCACAGTGTTGGGCGTCAGACTAAAAACTCAAAAATCAGCCGCGATTTGTTGAAGAGTTCCCCACACGAACACGCAGTTGTGCGACTTCCCGTACATTTATGTCGTTTGGCAGTACTTGGCCTGACAGCAGTCAGAACTCACAAAGGCACCACGCGACGTCAACGAGGGGCGCTCGAAGGTTGGCGAGTCAACAATTTACCTGCGCGACAATGAATAAGATTTTATTTGTTGGAAAAAGAAATAGCAGAATGCCGGTGTGAACGCCGGTGCTCCTGTTTTTAATTTCGTCGGCAGCGCACTCTGACTCTGACAAAAGCGGTGCCCGTCGCGAAATACCAAACAGTTCATAATTTTGCACCAACGCTCTTGAAATTGCTGAACTCGTTTTGAAATCACTGGAGCTAAGCGGCCGAACCTCCGTTATTCGTGTCATCAGAATCACCGGGATCATCTCCGTTCAACAGATGATCGTGATCGCCACCGCGCACCAAGTTGTGACGCGCACCACCAACGCGCGGAAACGTGCGTTGTGGCAACGGTACGTCCTCCTCCTCCCCGCAGCGTGAACGCCGACGTGGTGCAGGTCGGAATCTCCTCCAACCGCGCGTTCGTCTCCATGAAACTCGCCGTCTGAGTTGTCATTGATCTCTTGTCGCATGCAGGGTACATCGTGTTGATCACCAGCATCGTCCGCCGTGTTCTGCGGAATAGGTGTTCAATTACAAATTTCTCGAGGGCGTTTCTTTGTGTGGTTTCTGATCTCAAATGTTTTTTGCTGAAAACTAATAAGAGAAAAGGGAATTTGGTTGCTGGATAAAACTTGTTACAGAAGTACACAGCGCGGTTGTTCAGATTTTGCGGCGTCATTTCGTGATTGAGGAACGCTTCATACAAGTTACACAGCGATGCCGTAGTCCGGTCCAAAAATTTGATCACGACCACATTCTGACTCGTGAGAACTGCATTCTGACCTGGTAGGTGTTTTGGCCCCAAGATTTTTTTTTGGATCAGATTTTGATAAGATTGATACCCCACGGAGTGTTGGGATGTAATCTTGGGACTAGATCCCACTGAGAGACTTCGAAGATGATTGTCAGCTTTGAAGTACCTCCACATGTAGTACCGGTTCACTCCTCAGTACGACATGAAACATGTGTCATACAGTGCTGAAGTGTCCACATGAATCAAAGCACACATCGAAGTGGCAGCGGATTCATAACAGCCACAATCACTGGGGCAGATGTGACTCAAGCTTCAAAGCAACGCTTTCTTACTACAAGTTTGTTGAAACAAGAAAAACATGAAACAACGTTGGTTTGGCAGAAAAAAGAGAAGTTTGTAGCCAACATGTGCTGGCACATTCATTTTGTCTTTCCACAGGCTTTTGTGTTGCCAAATTTTAACCACTGTGTTTAAGAGAGTCAAAGCTATCAACATGAGCAACATCATCAGAACTTTGTTTCTTTTTGGCAAGTGGTTGTTCCAAGTGTTTCCCACTGGTTTTCATCCTTTGTCTTATTGACAGCACAAAATATACACAGGGGTTTGTGAGAGAATTGATTGATCCCAAAGCTAATGTTGCCCAGTAAATCAACAGTAATGGGTCGTTTGTGAGGAACATTGATGTGAAGTAAATCATGTTGGGTACCACCCAACACAGAATATTTGAACATGTAAAAACAACAAGTTGAGTAGCCAAAGAATAGATGGTGTTGTCCAAACTTCTCATTTGTGTTGGGAACTCCTGGCATTTTTTCAAGGATCTGAACAAATCAGTGTACATGAGCATCACACAACAAATAGACAAACACTGTGTGATTGTGATGCACCAAACAATCACTTTGGCCATGATCATGACCTTGGTATGATCATACATGGGACTGCACAGATCTGCCAAACTCCCGTGCTCTAACAGTAGAATGTCCAAAAACCAGGTAAAAAATGTCAAAAGCCCTGACAGGAAAAGAGACATGACCATACATTTGATTGCTTGTTTCTTGAAAAACCCAGTTCGTTTCAATGGTGTGTCCATTGGATGCTTTATGACCATCAATCTGGCAAAGGCTACAAAACTAGAAATTATCACCCCTGAAATTTTATGATTCAAAAACATACCAAAGGCAAGAAAACAAGGAGTGCTTCTTTGCCAGATATCCCGAAACATTGGAAAACTTACACCATACAGAAGATCCCAAATCCACAGCAAAAAGAAGGCGACAGCTGATGTTATCTCAGAAACTCCAACCAAAATCACTGTGATATCGAATATTTTTGTGTTTCTGTCAGAAGGTATTTTCTGAAGCAGTATGGTTGCAATGTTGACAAACAGAATGGAAAATGCAGCAGCAGCACAAGTGAATCTGAGAGATGTTTGTTTCAACAAGGTCCCACAAGAAACAAACTCAGTGATGTTGAGTGAACATGAGGCTCCCTCTGGCATGAAACAACACATGTAGTTCGTGCTTGCTTCAAGAATTTTGAAATTTAAATTGCTGAAAAGATTGTGAGGTATTTTGACCTGAAAAATATGCAGAAGGGAAAGTGTGTTCAAATTTGGAAGAGAACCAAATGCATCTTTGAAAATGACTTGAATTGGATTGCTGGACAAGTTTATGTGTTTCAAATTTTCGAAAAACGAAAATGTCTGATTTCTTATTCCTGTGATCTGGTTGTTCGTCATATCAAGGAAGACAAGTTCCTTTGCTTCAGAAACGCACATGCGTTCAACAACAGAGATGCCAGTTTCTATCAAACTGGCATATTTCAGGCGACTGGCACAGCTGAGCAAGGAATAGATGTCTGTGTTCGCCAGGCTTGAATGTGAGATGTGAAGAATCACCAAATGGTCCAAGCTTATTGAAACATAATCAAATGTTGTGTTCACAAAGAAAACAACAAAGAAGGGTTGAAACGCATTTGAAGACAAATGATGCAAAACAATCTGCGTGCAAAACAGTGCATATGTTACACAACTGCAGCCATCAGGGCAAAACACGTCTTTCAAATCACAAAGGTCTTCATCATCTCCTTGTGGACAATGTGTATTTTTATCACAAATATTTTCCAAATGCACACAAATTTGGGTGCCAACACATTTGAACAAATACACACATTTTCTATCTGTGGCACATTGGTGGGCTTCAGACTCATCTAAACCATCAATGCAATCCCATTTTCCATCACATGTGTAGTCCCAAGGAATACAGAAAGATCTGCCACACTTGAACATCTTATCACACACAAATGTGCTGCAGTTTTGCATGTGTTCACCATTTCTGCATGGATATAGAAATCCCAAAGAATTTAGTTTGTATTGGCAGATCTCTGAAATGTTAAAGCATTGTGAGTGACCATCAAGACATGGGATTTGGTGGGGGTGGTCACACAAATGGTACGCGAGTTGCCTCTGCAATGACAAAAGAATGGTTTCATCTTGTCCATCAGGCTTGCAATCTTGCACAAGGTCATCTACAAATGCAATGTCTATTTGATAAGAATTGTTTTGATAGGAATTGCTTTGACAGGTGAAATGTTGGCGTGACCTTGTGGTGGTAGATCTATTGTTTGGTTTGGTCAATGTGTAAATTTCGCAGTTTCCATTTAGAAATTGTTTCAAAAGAGGAGAACATTGTTTTCTTCCACTGACTTGCAAAAAATGTGTGCATCTCTTTGAAATAACCTCTGCATTTTGCATCGTGCAGATTTGTTGAAGATTCTTTGCAAAACATAGTGTCTGTCCATTTTGCAAGTGCCTGATGTGAAAATATATTGGCAAGATTGTTTGAAATTCTTGGGAGCAATTAAACACATTTTCACCAATGTTACTGACCTGTGTTGTGTTGTGTTTGTTTATGCAGAATCCATGGGAAGGACTGGCCTTAATTTGCAGGGACATTTTGCGTTTGTTGTGATATCTTATAGTGAAAACAATATGATCCTGCCTGATGATGGGTGGTGATTTTGTTGCCTGTACTGCATCAAAAATGGGCAACAACTGGTCTGACTGTTCATAATTGGAAACACAAGGAACTGACGCATTTTGCCAGTGAAAATGGAAACAATTAGAATTGTATAACAGTGATGTGATGCCACAAAAGTTGGGGCTCACTGCAACTGACAAGTTGTTTCCATGTATTTTCTTCGCAATTGTACATGCCAAATGGGCGACAAGTTTTGTGGTGCAGTTCACTGTGATAAAGTACGCTTCTGCAAGATCAAAATGTACAAGAAGTGGGCAGCTCAACCATGAGCGCAGGCTTCCATGTCTTCCAAGATATCTTACAGGACTGTTCTCCAGATAAAATTCTGCAAAGCCAGGCCTGTTTAGAAAAGTGTAACTGTGGGTAAACATGTGATATTTCTTGATAAAAGATCCTCTTATTTGCTTGAAAGGTAACTGTTTCCGTGTTGTATTTTTCTTGGAGTGTACCTGATTTGAAGTGAATATAATACACAGGATAAAATGGGTTGGACACAGACAGTACTACCAAATTGGTGTGGTGTTGTACACTTACCCTGCTTTTGTCCACAAAGGATCCTTCTGAGAAACGGATATATCTATACAGCTTCAGGAAAGCCAGGAGATAATGCAACTCTTCCTTGTCCTTCATGACGGGGAGTGACGCACCAGCTTCACGACAAGAGGCCTCAGCCTCTCTCCAAGAAAGAAACGTGTCAGTGGGGTCTCTCCTTCGGATGAAAATTAGCATGGACCCAAAACTCAAAGTCTGGGACACGATTGCTCCATCCATTGTAATATTCATGCAAGAGACAAGATGTCTCAGGCTGAATTGCAGTTGGGCAGATATGCTGCCACGTTTGCAGTATTGAGGCATCCAGTTTGTGAAGGGTGTGTACGTCTCAAACGTATCAGCCAGGTATGTAATTGTCAAAGTTATATTCATATCTCTGGGATCATGTACAAAACTCAGGGCAAATTGAGGCAAGTATGGCAAAAAGGAAAACAAGACGTGAGGCTTCTCAGTTGGAATCTTCAGTGTCGCCGACTCATGTATCTGCTCAACATGCGTGCTTGATTTTTGCTGGTGGACCGCTTCGAAGCTTCCATGATAAGGCTGCAAGAAACCAAACACGTTTGGGTGTTGTGCATGAAACTGATTGTTTCATGTGCCAACTTTAAGTGAAAATGTTTTGGTTCAAAAACAGCAAAAATTTTACCTTGTTTGAATGTGAGGCGAAGGTACTGACTTCAAGTAACATAGTGAAAGGGAACAGAATCTGTGGGTGGTCTGATATCATAGTGGGCTTGGCAACGCTTTGGCTTGCGTAGTTCTGGTAAAACCCGGATTTATTGTCGACAATTTCCTCTGCGTCCATGCGAATCACCATAAAGTTTCTGGAATCTTTGTGCAACTGTATCATAATTTGTGGAATTACAATGTGTTGACTTGTATGCGTGCTGTATTGGAAGTAAAACTGACTGGTGCCTCTGTAGTGATGAGTTGATCTGTCAGTTGGAGACACTCCCATCAAACATATTGCGGACCTGTAGATGTTGCACAAGAAAGTTTGCTTTGTATGACACACAAAAGGTGTCATGTTTGCTGAAGTTGTTTGCTTGCAGAACTTCTTTACATATTTTGATCCTAAAACCTGCACTGCACTCAAAGGCCCTGCAAAACATGCATTGTTGTTCAATTTGATTCAGTCAACCACGTTCACCCTTTGTCAGAAAGATTGGCCACAGTACAGTTGAACGAGACCAAAGGTAGATGTCAAACCAAAAAAATAGGCCCAAGGGGCTCCCGCTGATTTGAACTTATTCCGCTTGCTTTTTTTTCACCCAGTATCAAAATGTGTCACCAGGCATAACATGCAAAAATATTTGGTGAGGTAGAGAAACTTTCTATGGGTTGGGTTCTAAAGGAATTGGTGGCAAATGATGTGCAATGTTTCAAAATTGAGTCATGAGTCACAAAATATTCTGAACAAGTGCAAAAAGGTCACATTTTTGTGAAACTTTCAAAATGTGATTTTTAACCCCCAACTCTGGCTCACATGTGCAATACAAAAACATGTACCTTATTTGCTACCAATTGCAAATATTACCCAACAATATTTTCTCAACATCATCAAATATTTTTGCATGTGTCCCCTGGGAACACATTTTGATGCAAAACCCCAAAAATCAAAATTTAAAATTCAGCCTCCAAAAAAAAAACACTGAAAATTTTCATTGTAACAATACCAGACCCACTTGACCTGAAAGCCCTTCCAATATCATGAAAATTATGTATGGGCACCTTTGATCAAATGTTGCTTACTTTCAGATGCAGCCTAAAATAGAACCCAATGTCCAAAATTTTGAAATTTCAAAATTTGAACTTTTTGCACCAAAAATTCAAAAATGTTCCATTTTGTTCTTTTGAGACCTTGGGCATTACATTGGACCTAAAATACAACAAATAGACTGTTGAGCCCAGAATTTGTGCCAAAAACCTGACCACCACAATGTTTGCCAGATAAGGCAATTACATGCCTGTAGGTGATTTGAACAGCAAAATACGGCTTGCTCAATTTTTTCAATTTTGATCAAGCGGTCTTTTGCCGTTCAAATCATCTAAAAATAACGAGTTGTTGAAGTAGACATTGCACGAACTAATCACCTTGTATGAACCCATTTCCAGTGACAGCCATTTTCTTATCTATTATTTTTGATTTGACAAATTCGATTTTAAGTTTGCAAAATTCGAGAGATATTGAATCGTGCGATGCGGTGAGTTGGACCAAAACACACCTTTGTTGCAAGTCAAAAATCAATTTTTGACTGACAAACATAATTTCATTTTCTGGAGAAGTTTTTTTGTGTGTAAATGGAACTTTGTGTCTGTTGCTTCCAGCAAAGGCATCAGATTGACACAGGTCAGCAAGAATAACAATGCACGACGTTGAACAAATTTCTAAGTGTACAGAAATATTTCCATATTCCGGAAATGAGTGGAGAACAATCACAGCCTTGTTTTCTTCTGAGTAAACAGACTTGGTGTGATTTTCATCCATAAAAACCTCACTGGTTGAAGCGATGCCATACAAATAGTGATATCTTTCTCTGAAGGGAACATCTACATTTTGATAACAACCAAATTTGTAAGAGGTTCCATGAAATTCTTGTGGACATCCATGATAAATTTTCCGCAGTGGGAATGTGCTTGTGTCTTGGGTATCGAACAGCCACACCCCTGCATAAGCACATGAATCCGTGTTTGGCTCACCCTTGTACCTAAAATTGCTCAAGGTAAAGTTGAATCGCAAGCCTGGCGAGGTGCTGAGTTTGATCACACAGACAGATTGAGGAAAACAGTTGAAAATCTCAGGATATTGCAAGGACAGATTGGTACTCAAGGATGTATTCATAGTTTCTGCGATTTTAGACGTAAAAGTAACATTGGTTCCTGATGAGTTTTGACTAAAAATGTAAACAGTAGCTGCAAACGTGCTTGTCACAAAAATCCAATGCGATTTGCATTGTTTTACTGGCTGTATTTCCCTTGATTTGGGCCCAGGCCCATCAAAGAGTTGAAATTTTTGCTTGCATGATTTGCCAAGAAAAACTGACATTGTGAAGGTGGGATTTGTTTCAATCAAATATGTCAGCAGGTACACACTACTTTTGCTGAACAGAAACAGTCTGTTTGGGTGAGGATGAAATACTTGTCCATGAAACATCATACTTTTCAGATGATTTGCGTCCAAAATGCTGAAAGTCATTTCTGCTTTTGCAAAAACAAGTGGTTTTGAATGCAATTCAACAGAAGTGTGTTTTGATGTTGAATAAACAGAAGAGAATGTTAGTCTTCCACAGTAGTACAAGACAAGGCGAAAGTCTTGAAAAATGTTCACAAACGCTAAAGATCCAGAAAAGCAAGCATTGCTTTCTGACAAAAACAAAGCTGGAATATGAAGATTGATTATGGTAAAATTCAGCCTCAAATTTGAATGTAAATTGAAGGAATATTTTGGATATTTGTTGGTATGATAGTATTCATTTGGAAATGGCTGATGTGGCAATCTTCTGTAGAACAATGGCTGACAACTTGTCTTGTACCTGGGATAGAGATACAGATGTTGAGAGAGATTCAAGTGTGGTAGTTTGCCCATTGGTCTTCTCACCAACAATTCAAGATTTTGATTTACCACGTTAGCCACAGTAACTTTGTTTGAGCAGATTTCCCACAGGTAGTTGTGGACATGACGGCGGATGTCTAAGCTGCAAGAAAATGCAAATTTTTGAGCAAATGAAACATTGATGAAATACGACTTGTCAGTTGTAACTCTTTTCCAGTTACGCATTACTTCGTAGATGAGCAAAACTGATTGAAACCATAATCGGGCTGAACAAAATTCCTACCAGTGTCGTTTAAGTCTCACGCGTTGAATAAACCAATCAAGATCAGAATGGGTGAAAGAAAACATATTTTGTCTCACAACACTCATTTTGTGCATCATACATTGAGCATTAAGAACCAGCACGCTTCCGAATTGGATTGTAACTTTTGGCAGAAACATACTTTTCAAAGTATGGTGGGCTTTTGCCCTGATGTAATTGTACCAATATTTCACTGCATCATAAAAGACATATTTGTCCAAGATAGCTTTGTCTAACATGTAACCTTCACACGTGAAAAATTGTGTGACAAACATGCACATTGAAGTGGACACTTGCATGATGACAATTGTGCCGTTTCAAAATGGCTTGTTACTTTCTCAGCGTGATAACTGCCAAGTTTCTGAGTTTGCAGTTTGTTGCATTGCCAAACTGTGCCTTGTCTGAGGGACTCCAAGTGTTGCCAAGACATTCACCCTCAACATTGCTGTTTTGAATTTTCTCTGGTAGAATCCCAGCACCAGTTTACACAATCAAAGTTGTTGATTGGTTTTGTTCACATTTGCCTGAGAAAAGGCAGATTGTTCTTCTGCTCTCTGCTTCAACTTGGCAAAAGACTCACACCTCCCAAGTAATTTTGTTTCTGACGCTGGTCACAGCTGTTGTATCTGAAGATTCGTTTACTTTTTCAAGTATGTTGTTCAACTTGTGATTTGTAGAAGCTTCCGGTATGATAAACCTTTTTTGAGCAATTTTGTGGTGACGAACATTTGTGACGTGTGTCCAGAGTCTACAATTGCTTTCGTTCCACCAACAGCTGTGCTCCTGTGCTTTCGAAGGAAAAGTTCACCTGCATGAGAAGGAGAATTTCGGGGCAGGTTGGGAGAATGAAAGGCGCGAGCCTCAGAGGAATTCAGTGCATTTGTATTCACTTCGCACTGCAGAAACGGATCAAGTCTGCGCTGAACATTGTGAATCCCGGCTTGAGATGAAACTGTCACAACCACAGACTATTTTGAGCGTGTGTCAAAAGTCCGTTCATCCTGACAGCCTTCATTTTGCATGCCCACCAAATCCAGACAAGACCAGTTGTTGTGTTCCACAAAACAAACAAATTGTTGTTTGTTTGTTTTTTGACATCCGGGGTGAAAATTATGAGGTTTCTGTCCCTGTCATAAACTTGGTTGATTGCACAGAGCGTGCCAATGTGGTCATTTTTGCATGTTGTGGCAGTAGCTGGAGAAATGTCCTTCCTTATTGCCTTCATCATTTTCATAACGACGGCAGTGCAGTGCTCCTGCAGACATCGTTGAACACGGTATGGAGGCATCAACCCTCTTAATTTCTGTAGGTGTCAAGAGGAAGACATTCAGCAGATGAACAATGCCGATCAGCATCACATTGGGTGTTTCCTGTGCACTGGCTGCAGTTCGCGTCTTTCTCATCTCTCTTCAACTGTTTTATTGCGTTCTTCGCCTTCAGCTGAACATGTGTGCAATGAACAAACCCACGAAATCCAAACACAGGTGAGTTTTCACAATGTTGGGACCTTCAGAGTAATGGCGAAATGCTGACTTGCCAGAAAGCAAGCAGAGAGCTGAACGAAAAATAGAAATCTAGCTCCATGGAGCTCGCCTAGCCACCGAAAGTGAAGCCACTGAAGCGCACGCAACCGAAACGCACACGAGCAGAATGCACAAAGTATCTGATTCAAAAAATAGTTTGTCGGTTTTTTTCACTTTGAATGCTCCCGAATGTATACACCCAAATTATTATCGACGATTGTGTGCAGAGACAATCAATCCTGAGGGAAAACTTCGCAGACAAAGTTATGCTCTTCGTTGTTGCAGTCAGCGGTGAACAGATTATTGGTGAACATATTCAGTATGACACAGTCTCCCTTCGGATGGTCAGGTTGAGCTATATCCCACAAAAATGCTGGAACAACCTGCCCACTCTTCACAAACTTGATCATGTCTTCACCAGAGTCCTTAGCTGCAATCCAGGCAACGTACACATTCTTCTTCTCCATTAGGGTTGACACCATATTCATCTTCTGCAATGAAGTCAGTGTAAAATGTTTTTTTTTCTTGCATTCATTTTGATAGCAAATACATGTCCATTTTTTCATTTCAGGATAAACATTACAGAAAGAAGAAAAAGTGGTTGACAGCAAAGGGAAGCCCTGTTCAACAAGTTCCTACCTGTATGGTGTCTGTTTCAGCCAGATAAACATTGGGTCCATACAACTGACAGAAGTATTCTGCCTCACTCCATGTGGTTGTTGCTGTCTCCTCTACCAGGAAACAACCCACTTCTGTGAAATTGAAGGAAGAAGGACAGCTGTCACCTGTTATGCCTGTGGTTTCTTTCTCTTGTTTTATCCAGATTTGTTGAGAATTTGCAATTGGTTTGGTTTTCAACTCAACACCAATGTCAAGAACAAGAATCTCACAATATGATGACCTTTCATTCCAAACTTTGTCAACAACAACAGCTGAACAACTGTCATCTGACGAACATTTTGTGACACACTCCAGGAACCCCCTGGATGTGAATATTTTACTGCGACTATAAGTGACGGTCGACTCTTCCATGACGCTGTATGCATCGTTGTTTACACTGACTGTGCAGGCAAGCAAATGGCAGAAAGAGGCAACAAGCATCAAGAGAACATTTCTCATTTTGAAGCTGAATCTCAGACTTGGAGCTAGTTTTTGAGGAAACGAGACCATTTTCTGTCACAAAGAATTTGAACCAAGTTGCACCTTTGGTCAACGTGCTGTCAAGACAGTTCCATCTGAGAGCAATCGATTGGAAAGCGTAAAAGTCTTTCCGCTTTTGCTTTCAAGCAAATGTATCAGAACATTGGTACATGTCAATGACGGATCGGTTAGTTCGCGTCCAATCCATCAGTCATCATGTCACGGACACAAATTGCATGTTGATACTGACTCCTCAATTTCACGCCCACTCTTTCTTGTGCAGTGCAGTCTGTTGCAGGTTCAAAATAACGTTGATCTTTGACCACAAAGAAACTCATCATTCCATGAACATTGCTTGGTGTGGACCGGAAAAGAAATTTGACTGCTGATGAAACGTTTCCTTTGTGTCCATGTTGGTTCGAGGAAACAGCCAGAATTGCTACCGATGTTTGAAAATCTTGAGGATTTCTGTACTCTGTGCAGATTTATGCCACAAGATTAAAACTGGGTGGCTCTTGCACACACACGGACAAACACAAACAGAGACATAGACACAGACAGATAGGCACACACACATACATAGGCAGACAGAGAGACGCACACATACACACACACACACACACACACACACACACACAAATAATGTATTGTCAAACACTCATCAGTTTGTTCACACAGTCAAAATATTTTTTCTGAAAACCTGTTGCACTGCTTCATCAGAGTGATTGTGTTTATGAAACAAAATTACACAGGAGCGGTCAACAATTTGTCTGCGTCTGGGTTGAGGTTTGAGACGCAATTTCTCATGCTCTTTCTCCAGAAAAAGATTACCCTCCCTCAACTGTCGTGCAATGCGAATATGTTCACCACAGTTTATCTCAAACTGAAGCAAAGCTGACAAACATCCTCAATATTTTTGACTGACAGATTTACTTGTTGGTTTGTCACTTTTGCACTCCATGCTATACTCAGCAAACAAGATCACCACAAAAACTGTTCTGCTTGCGGGTTATGCAAGGCTGAGATCATCTTCAATAAATAAATGCGTGAATTCAATCACGAAACAATTTCGCTTCAGTTTTGCTCCCTTCAAAGCCAAGAACAACATTGAAATAAGTGTTGTCTATGGGTTCATGAAAACTTCACAGACAAAAACCATCTGATTGTTGCAGTTGTCTACAAACAGGCTACCACTGCCTGAGTTCAGCCACACACAGTCCCCATCAGCATGCTTTGGTTGGTCACCATTCCACATGCTTATTGGCACCACAACTCCACTCCCTGCAAATCTGTACTCATCAAGACCATCCTTATCATGGGCTCCAATCCAGGCAAAATCCACACCATTCTGTTGCATCACGGTTATCACCGGATTCAGCTTCTGCGAAGTGTCAAGTAAAATCATAAAAAAACCTTGCCAAGTTTGGTTTGCTTGGGGAAAAGTTCAGCTTTGTGTGTTGAGACTTCAGCAAAACCGACAACTACGTTGTCTCCCACGGCAAATTTGCTTCGTGTTTCTTGAAATGATTGATCAAAACCAAACGTACCTCTTGAGTGTCTGGTTCAGCCAAATGGGCATTTTCCCTCAGTGAACTACAGTGGACTTGTGCATCATGCCAACCCTCCACATGCTGATCTACCATGAAGCAGCCTGCAGTTGTTTGTGTGAATGGATCACAACAGGTTCCAGATGGAGCCTCTGTTGTCATCATCTCTGCTGTCAGTTCATTTCTTTCTATTACCCAGATATTTTTATGAGGTTCCAGGTTCAGAATGTTAATTGTATCACATGAAAGCTTGTCAACACCAATGATTTTACAATATGGTGGTTCTTCTTCCCACTTCTGGTTGGTTACGACAGCAGAACATGTGTCATTCCTTATGCACTGCTGCACACATTCCAAAGGCTTTTTCTTGTGGAATAATCTGCACCATGTGTAACTTATGTTGAAGTTTCTTATAGGAACTTTGAACACATTCAATTTTATGTGGGTTGAAGCCATGGTGCAATAACCCACCAGATACAACCAGCAAATCAGTGTGAGAGTGAAATTTCTCATCATTTGAGTGTTGTCTTCAGTAACTTGCTGCAGAAAGAAAGCAATGATGTCTGTTGCGTTTCATAATTGTCAACACAAAAACAGAGAAATTTTCAAAAACCCTTTGGTGGGAAGATGAACAAAATTGTCAATACCCACGCCTCAGCTTTCAAGCAAAATGTCATCAACAACGCTGCCTTTTGTCAGTGTTCAGTGGTTTTTGTCCTGCACGTCACCGACGCGATGCATAAGTTTACTCTGACTCCATCTTTTGTTTTCAACTTTCTCTCCAAGGTTTTTCTGCTGGTCATTGTTTCGTTTGGAGAGGGGGGTGAAGGCCACATTCTGAACCCAGACTCATGCAAATAAAAACATCCAACACCCCAACTGTTTTTCATTCATTTCTGGCAAGTCTGATGCCTCTGCTGACATCATGTAAAGACTGGTGACAAAGTTGAGCTGGGACCTCATGTGAGCTCTGAATCAGCAGTCTTTCAAATGTTTCCTTCTTTTTCTTCGAAAAAGCTTGAACCCCCCTACTGTTCTCATGAATTGAATTTTGATGATTTTTGTGAGGTTCTGTATCTTTGGGTGATCACACGATTCGTTGAAAGATTCTGGATGTGTCTGAAAATCAGAGCCCGAACAGGAGTCCCAATAAAAGGGACCTGATCGGGGTTTGTCTCTGTGAAAGGCAGATGAACATCAGCACAGGTGTATTGTGCAGGATTCTGAGCTACAACTGCAGGGAGGAGACATCAGCCCGGTGATCTTTGTCAGTAGAGATGCTGCAGTGTGCATCACCAGGTTCTTGTCGAACAATAACGTGGCGCCCCGAAAATAAACTTCATTATGAATGTTGACCCCCTACATTTGAACACTGTTGGCAAAATGATGTCTTGACCCCTTGAGCAATGAAGCAATACATAAAGACAACCCGTCTTTGAAACATTATTTTCTGTTTATTTGTTTGCTTTAGTTTGTAGCAGTTTGAAACAATAGATAAGAGAACAATTTTTTTCTGGTTCATTTTCTCTGCTTCAACCTATGGGTTCAAGAAAGCTTCGCAGACGAATCTCTGAGAATTAGAATTCCCACAATTCTCAAGAAAGAGCTTACCACTGCCTCCGTTGAACCATACACAGTCCCCATCTCCGTGGTTTGGTTGGGTGGCAGCCCACATCGACAGGTGGACATCAGCTTTACTCTGCATATATTTCAACCAGTTGTTGCTGTCCACATCACGGGCTCCAATCCATGCATAGACCACACTTTTCGACTGCATCAAGGTTGACACAATCTCCAGCTTCTGCAATAACAGAATGAGGAACAAGGGAATGTATTTTTATCTCATATTGGTGTTGACATCCAAATGCCTGTGGAACAATAGATTGAACTTGTGTGAAAATAGACACACTGAAACAAGTAAAACAAACCTCCTGGGTGTAGAGTTCAGCCAGGTGAGCATCAGACCTCACCTGCTGGCAGTACAATTCTGAATTGTCCCAAGACATATTGTGCACACCCACTAGGAAACAGCCCTCAGCTGTTTGTGTAAATGGATCAGAACAGGATGGAAATTGAGGTCGTATATTTCGTTCTATCAACCAAATATCTTTGTAAGTTTTCTCTTTGATTGTTTTGACATCCAAATCTGAAGATGCATCAAACATGTACAGCCTGCAGTTTGGAACATATTCTTTCCAGTTTTTCAGAATCATTGCAGCCGCACATCTCATGTTGACTGTACACTGATACAAGCAATCCAAGGGTTTTCTCATGTTGAGTACATTGCTGGAATGATAATACACATTCAAGTCTCCATTAAAAATTATGAAAGTATCAGATTTCATGTTTCCAGTGGCCATGATAGAGATACTCATGAGAGGCAAACAGCCAGAGAAAATCAGAGTAATTTTACTCATATTTTCAGAGTGAATATGTATGGAGCAGTGACCACAAATTGCATGAGTTACCACCAACCTCAACTTGGCACCTTCACCACTTTTCCTGTTTGTCAGAGTAACAGTCATGCAGTGAAAGCAACAGTTTGATTTTCATTCAATAGCCACGCTTCAGCTTTCAGGCCAAAATGGCTTCTTACAATTTCAAACTTTTTATGACAATTGCTGACGGGATTCGCTCCGTGCATCACCGTCATTACTCGGTGGCTGCTACTGACGTCCATCAATCGTAGTGTTGCTTCTTGCACTTGGTGTTTCCGCTGACGCGTTCTCTGCCAAGTGAAATGTTTTCCCAAAAGTCTGGAAAAATGCAGCTTGAACTCAAGCAAAGGTTTCTCTTTGGAATCATTGAGACCAAAGTCTTTCATTTCGTTGAAGTTCCACGCCACTTGGTGATGGAGTTTTGGACTAGACTTTGCCCAGAACACAGGCAATCACCCGAGGGGCTACTTTAAGATGGTAGTCCACCTGGAACCCTTGTGAAACGCATGAATCTTCTCTTTAGGGTGGACAACAAATTCGCACCCATCTATTCTCCATTTTCACCTACATTTTGCTCATTCCCTCAGCACATATACTCATTTGCACCACCACAGTCAAAGATTCACTCATGAAAATATAGATTCACTCATTCACACCCATGGCACCACAAAATGTCAACTGTAACCACAACTGCCGTCCACGCAAACTCAGCCGGTCGTGTGGAGTGTATATATTCTGGGTGTCTGTCTGTTTGCGATTTAATTCACAATCAGGACAGGACTGTGGAGACAACTGTAAAAATTACCTGTGATTGTTGGTCGTAGTCATGGAAATATCCAAGTCCCCAGACAAAGGTTCACACCTCTCTGTTGTGCCTTGCAGCATGAAACCATGTAACGGACAAAACCGAACTTCTGGGTACTTAGAACAAAAGTAGGCAGCCTGACTTTGGGAGGAGGTTCAGGAAGGGTTCTAGATGGGTTTGGGAGGAGGGAGGAGGTTCGGAATAAGTTTGGGAAGAGTTTGGGAGGGGTTAAGGGGAGGTTGTCAATCTCAGTTTCATTTGCATGTGAGGCAAAATTGACTCTGCCCACTGCCTCCCAAACCCCCTCCTCACCCCCTCCCAAACTGCCTCCCGAATCCCCTTCCCTACCCGAAGCCAAAGCACACATGAACACCACACTTCCCACTGATGTGGTCCGTAAAAATGTCTTTCCTGGATAAAAATACCAAACAGAGTCCTGATGCCACCAAAGACTTTAGTACTTGTACATCACTGTTGTGCTTGGTTTGGAACAAATACATCGGTTGATCCACGAGGGGCAGGCCAGAACACATACATGTGTCATACCCAGAAAGAGAACACTTTTCTTGTGACAAGTTTGGTACAGTTGGGGAAAGGCCCCTCCCGAAGTTTTATGGCTTCACCTTGGTAGGACCTGGACTGGACACGTCTGGATTCGGGTTGCCAGCCCATTAAATTATAATATATTTTCAATTTTGCTAAGACACTTTGGCAGTGATTCCACTTTCTTTCTTAAATTTTTCCACTGTTCTCCTTCCAGGTCTGACAATAGAAGCATCTCTTTTGTTGCACGGTGTTTATCTTCTCGTTTGGAAGGGATTAGTTACCACAGGCAGAAGCAACGAGGCATATACAGAATTATTTGCATGGACCCCATTGTTGTTGTTTTTGTGCATTCTTTTGCGATCTTTCCTTCAAACACTTTCTCCAGGAGACCCCAAAGAAAATACAAGGATGAAGGATTGCATTAATAGGAGCTACTGTTGCAGAACACCATTGAACAAGCTGAACTGGGTAGTTGTTGAGGAAATTGACCACAACAAAAGTGACGTTGGTAGAAACCCAACAAAGAGCACATGAGGCAGACAAGGAAACCAACTGTATGATTATTGCTGAATTTGAGTCCAAATTTGACTTGGCTGCAGTGTATTTTGAAATGTTTTCCTGTGATTTCTTCAGTTGTTTCATCAAAGAGGAATGGAAGTGACAAATAAGAATGCAAGCTATTGTCTGTATGAGTGCAAGTAAAATTGCTATAGTTTTTACAGTAACTGTGGAAGTGTAGTAATCAATGAATGGGTGGCAAATTACATTTGGTACGCCATCAAGGGTGAATATTTCACACAGCAAAGCAAGTATTGATGCCACAACTGACATCATCCAAACACTACCAATACATTTCGCCACAAACTTCGTGCTCTTAAACTGTGAATCAAAAGGCATTTTGACAATTGAGTATCTTGCCAGATACATCAAACACAAAAGGAATGGGGAGGCGATGTTGTGGAGCAATATTGTTTCAGATGACAGAAAACACATGACACTTTTTCTCCACTCCACTTCCTTTAAAGGAAAGCTATTACCAAATTGTAGGTCTCCAATGGCAACAACAAACAGAAAGAAGGAAAAAACTGTTTTGTTCACACTTGTTGAAATTACCATGATTGCAAAAGCAGTTGTTCCTTCTCTTTCTATGAACTGAAAAACAGCTGCGCATACGTTGAATACCATTATTATACCGCCAATTGTGAGAAATAATTCTCTGGCATGGATGTTGGTAAGAAGAAATCCACAATGTAAATACCAGGGTGGCTTTGCATTGCAAAGACTGCCAGGACCTGCAACACAACATATTCTAAAGGTATCAGTTTTAATTTTTTGGATTCTTATTCCGGCAAAGTACTTTGCATCAAGGTCAAGAAAAGTATTCCCAATCACTGATAAAACAGACAGTGAAACACCAGAGCTCATAAATTCTTCTGGAAAGATCAGAAACAAGTTGTGGGATAAATCTAAAACTGACAACATCTTTAGATTTGACATTGAGTTTGATTCCACCATCTTCAGGTTGTTATGACTCAAATTTAATTGCTTTATTTGAACAAGATTTTCAAAGCATTCATTTTCAAGCACATGGATTAAATTGTGGGCCACATCTAAACATGTTAAATTGCACGAGCTCAGTTTGTTACACAAAACTGTCAAGTTCAACCAGTTCAGCACAAGGATATAAGCTTTTTGAAACACTCCAAGTTTGTCTTCTGTGATTGGTACGTGTGTCAACTTGACATAGTTGAGAAGAAAACACAGGGTGACATGGATTTGGGTCATATTTTTACAATCAATTGCGTACAACAGACACTGACAATTTATTGGGCATGAAAATGCTGATAAGTCGCAAAACATTTCGTCTTCACCATTCAAACAGTCACTTCGTTGGTCGCAGACATATCCCAAAGGAATACATATTTTTTGGCTGTGTAATCCAACACACAAAAACATATTTTCACAATGTGCAACTTTGTCACAAAGTATATTTTTTTCATCGTGTCCTCCAGGACAATCCCATTTACCATCACACACATAGGTCTGTGGAATGCAATGAGTTAAGGGACATTTATGCTCTAAATTACATTCAAACATTTTGCAGCTTCCAAGATGTCTGCCATTCCTACATGGAACAACATGAAAATAATCATTCAGTGAATACAGGCAGAGTGAAGCAAAATGGAAACACCTGACATGATGATCAAAACATGGAAGCTGTCTGGGACCACAGTAGAATTGAGCATTTCCTGTGAGTACACTCTTCAATGTTGTTTCATCTTCTCCAGCATGGCAATCAGGCACCAAGTCGTCAATGAGATCACTTGAAATTTCTTTTCCATCAAGACAAACGAACAAGTCACCAATTTTTGAATTTACTTCCTCTGTTCTTGTGTTTCTCTGATGGCCAGTATATTTCAATTGTTCCCCACTCCCACCTTGCAAAAGCAAATTTGGACACTCTTCATTTTGTAACTGTATTTTCTGTGCAGTGGAACTTTTGAGTGCATTGCTTTTGCAAAAGCAAAACTTTTCATCAGATGTATCATTACAAAATGGAATATTATCACAGATATGTTCTGCTGATATATAGACAGTTCTTTTCAGGCATTTGTGTAAATTTAGGCCTACAATAATTCTTTTTCTGTCCAACATGCAAAACACAAAGCTTTTTGTGGTTTGATTTGTGAATGATTTAATTTTGTAGGAGTCAGTAATTTCATCATAGAGGAAAACATTTGAAAGATTAGTGTTCAAGATAGTTGAAAGCTTCACAACATCTGTAACAAAGCTTACATCATCAATGGCGAAATGGTAGGGCATCATTTTTCTCTGGGAACAAATGTTTGGCAATTTATTCCACACAACAGTCGGTAAGTGTTCTACAACAATGCAATTTTGTGCTTTTCTGAGGGAACCTTGGGGACACATGTGGAAATGGTCTGTTTCGTGTGTGTAATCGTTGCTTGGTTGTTCACTTTTCACGCACACAAAAGTTCTCAAGAGTTTAGTTGAGCAGTGTGTTTTTATCAGATGTGGATATTCTAGATTCGCCAGCAACACAACCGTGCATGAAATGTTTAAAACTGATTGGACAACTTTTTTGGATTTAATCTTTTCAAGAGCTAATTCTTGATTCACAACCCTTGGCTTGGAGTTGTTTCTGCACGTTGGGAGGTCTGATAGGTAACTCATTTCAGCCTTACACTCTGTGATAATGATTGACTGCCCAGAGTGGAACTTGGCGTTGACATAGAATGTGTGGGTGAGTGGAGTCCCGTCTCCCCAAGATTGAACCTGCAATTCGAAAGACACTGCACACATTTTGATTCCATGGTAGGGAATGAATTTGTGTTTTTTTTGTTCCAAATTTTATCGAAAGTGTGTGTAATTTCAGTTGATGATAATTGTATCTGATCTGCTCACCGTGTACTTGTTTGATCTTTGCTTTAAAAAGAGGAACAATGCTTCAACAAAAGGGAAAAAATGGGAAAGTTTGACAAACTTGACAATGTCATCCATGTCGCTTTGGGTATTGAGAATTGGAAGTATTCTTCCTGTCTGATAACATATTTCTAAACCACGAATCCAAGATGACGCATTTTTCTTCGTGACCACTAATATGTCAGTGTTGTTAGAAAGTGAATAAAGCCTACCAAAAGAGGACCGGTTGTGAGGTGTGAAGGTTTTGTAAAGGTAGTGAAAGTAAATTGTGATATTTTCCACAATCACACTTGTGACATGTGGCACTGCAACTTTTGATGCTTGCATTGATAGTTTGTAGTTTCTCCTGCTGATATTTGTCTCACCAAATGACCACGAAAGTATGTTCCTGGACCTGTCTGGTGCAGCTTCATCCCACAAAGTATGGATTGTGAGATCTGTAAAGTTTCCAACAAGCAGTGAGCTTGCCTTTCCAAGCTCAGTCCAGTGCGTTCCTGTTGTTTGAGCAGTCACTGAGGTTGAAGGACATACTTTCCACATTTTTGTTCGAGTTGTGTTCAACATTTTAGATATTTCAATGTTTATCAATGAGAATGAGTCCCAATCCCAAGTCATGTATGTAAATTCGTTCATTTCTGTGTTGGCGTACGTTTTCAATGATGTTACAACTTGACTGCTGTGAATGTTTGTGTTGTGTTTGTAAAATGTTTCCTCTTGCAACCAACTCATGTTTCTAATTCTTGTTTCAGCTTTTTGAAATAACCCTTGCAATGAGAACATTTCATGCTGGGGTCTGTGAAAAGACGTAACTATTCTCATTTCAAGCCCTGATGCTGTGGTGATTCTCCTTGAATATGCCATGCCAATGTGGCAGTAAGTCACGTCTCTGTCGACTGTTTTAACACTCATCTTGTTTGTGAATTTTTTTGTGATTTCGATCACAACACATGGGAAAGTGTTGTTTGACACAAGACGGAAAAATACAGTCCTTTGATTTGAACCACTTCCCTTTTCCATCTCGAAGGAAATGGCATCAGAACTCCATGTTTCCATCAATGAAATGCATGCTGGCAAAATGTACGATGCGGAAGGATTGTCTGGGTCCGGAAATGCCTGGCAATTCCTGGTAAAATCACAGGGATCAATTTGAACTGAGAAGCAATTTGTTGGATTTGATGTCACCCAGGCTTCAAGGTTACCATAATTCTTGTAACTGTACAACAGTATCAACAATGGTCCTGTGAAATAAAAGCTAGAAGTCTGGCTTTTGTGACACAGCACCAATACTTCCTTCCAACCTTCTTCCATTTCCTGATATATTGATATCCCACCTTGAAGACAAAGATATTTGTCCATTCCTGTAAATTTTGAAATTTGTAGAGTGATGTTTATTCTTGTCATTGGCATGAATAGGACTTTGTAAGCACACAATTCATTGCCACAGGAAGGGTAAGAGGTGTGCAGTGAGGAATTATATTTTTGGAAAGGTTGAGATGTTTCATTTGCATAATAACTATCCCAATAATATGACATAAAGATCTGTCTCTTTTCTCTGAATCTCAAAACATAACACTGGAACGTTAAAATGTGATAGCATGAGTTTCTTCGAAAAACTTCTGGAGATGACTGGCCAGGCCCAGCAAATACCTTGTGATGAACAAAGAGAGAAAATTCTATGATCCACAGTTCAAAAGTTTTGTACTTAGAGACAAGGATGCTGTTCCATTGCAAGGCTTTCTCACGGAATTTGTTTACAAGATTGTACGTGATACATCCATGTTTTAACAATGTTGATCTTGCCAAAAGTTGTTTTCTGTCCATAACTGATAAAAATACTTCCACAGAAGTAAAAATTGAACACATTGTTTGAATTGTTGTTTGCGCTTTAGTTGCGTCGTATGAAAGAACCATTGATGAGTGATACCCACACAATTTTGTACCGTCAGACCTCCCATTATAGAAAATCACAAAAGCGTGACTGCAGTCAAAATCAATCACTGCAGCCACAATGATGTAGGAAACATTTATTTTCATGTACAGATCTCGACACATGTCGTGGCTCCAAGTGTATTTTCTGGCAACTACAGGATTTTTCAACCGAGAGCAAGGCACATTTGCAGCATGCTTGAACTGCAGTTTTCCTGTTAGTCTTTTGATTTTTTCAATCCCGCTGAAGGTTGGTCTATCACCTCCAAAAGGAGTTGTGTGATATTTTAAGAACTGTGGATCAATATGGCCGTACAATCTTTTCAGGAATTTCGTATTTTGAAACAAAGATAAAATTTTAACTGTTGGTATTGGAAATGGAAGTGTTGCCATGGATCTGAATATTTTTGCGTTCGTGTGAAAAACTTTCAGTAGCAGTGCTTGTGATTTAGTTTTTGTCACAAAGGAAAGAAGCCTGCTCAAAAATTTGTGAATGTAAGCCTTCCACACTTTGGGTGCTCCTTGAAACATGTACTTTTCTTTGAAAGCCATCTTGTAGAGATCACTTGCATCAACAGCAAAGAAAAAGCCAAGAAACAAAGATAAAAACCAGAGAAGACCCATCACATCAGGCGCCAACTGAAACTTGTCTGCACACAATGTTCTTCATGTTTGTTTTTGGTTTGAAAATAGTTTCCAAAGTTCTCTCCAAAAGACCATATTTCTGTTGCTCGATACATTTGCAACTAGGCAAACCAGTCATTTCACCATATTTTCCCTGAGTGATGGGTTTTCCATCCATGTCAAACTTTCCTATGCTTTCCCACTGGTTGTTGTTCTGAGCATAGTCACAATCATTATTTGTGAAACAATGCTTGGTAATTTGGTTGGTAATCAACATTTTCTGATTGGCAAACGAAAAGTTTTGACAAAAAAGGCAGCATAATCTATTGTCTTGCATTGACATTCCATTGCAAGAAATATTCACAACAAAAATGTTGGCAAACAGCAGGACAGCATACTGAGACTGACTTTTGAGGTTCTATTTTGTCAACTTCCTTTGCGACATTTTGTCACCAACACTCACAAAGTCACTCACTTTCGTGCCCCAACACTGAGTCAGCATAGTTGGGACAGGGCGATGTGGTGGCTACTTTTTGTGATTATGTAGTGTGGAGTGTGTGTCCTGGGTTCAGGTGATTGAGCAACTGATACAAATCACCTACAGGCAGCCAGGGGCAGAAAGTATGTGCACACCAGTTTCTCGGTGAAGACAAATTTCAAATTGGGATCTTTTGGGTGTTTTTGAATACGATCAGGTCAATAACAATGAGCCAATGAGGACTTTATTTAGTTTGAACCACAAGGTGGTTTAGGGCAAAAAATTTAAAATTTTTGGGGTTCTCAACTTGGACTTTACCACACCAAGTGGGTGATATCTCAGAAGTACAAAACTGATGAATGATGTTTTTTGTTGATGAAATGCAGTGTATTGTATGGGTGTTTGAGTGGCTGTATCCAATTTTGGATTTTCAAAACTTTTTGCATAGTTTTCAGACCTGTGGGGTCAATGGCAGGGTTAAAACATTTTATGAAAGTGTTTAAAATGGTTATGAGTTTCATTGTGTAAAAAATAGCCACAAAAAGCGTAAGATGTTCTGCTTTTTGTGAATTTCAATATATTGGTGCATTTCAAATGAAAAGTGTGGCCTGCAGATTCAAGACTTTACGAAACTGTTCAAAATGGACAGTTAAAACAGAGCTGCATTCATTGTGCGATGTCCCTTTAGGGAAGAGCACTTAGCGGTGTGCCAAAAAATTTTTTTGTATACATGCCACTTTGGGGAAGATGTCCCATCACGTCACGTCACGTCATGTCCCCCCCCCCCTGCCATGGAGGGCTATTGGTGGCCTATCTCAGCAACCGCTGAAGGTACAGACTTGATCCAGGGCTCATTGGAAAGGTCTTTGAATCCACATTTCAAATTTTGAAAAATGGAATCTCCA